>Ga0099364_10009055_pt1 | contig 13883 bp, 11 predicted proteins | sample TergutTh196P3_FD_73070 | JGI IMG/M metagenome (GOLD analysis project Ga0099364, IMG submission 73070) | Microcerotermes parvus P3 segment gut microbial communities from Pointe-Noire, Republic of the Congo - Th196 P3 | ecosystem: Host-associated > Arthropoda: Insects > Digestive system > Gut ...
TATTGATTTGAACAAAAAATAATTCGCAAAAAAAGTTGAACTCCATACGGAGTTCGCAAAGATAGTCGTAGTCCCTATCCCCCGAGTTGCGCTTCGCTTACTCGGGGTTATCCACGTAAAAGTCCTTCAGACTTACATATAATACATAATGTTCTGAATATATGCACATTACATTCTTAGCTTGATGGCTATGGGGCTTGACCCGCAATGACGCAGAGAAGCATTTTTTTGTGAATAATGCAGGCTAAATGCACAAAAAAAGCCAGACAAATTATGTCCAGCTTTTTTTATTTTATTTTATTGCTTTTGCAGATTTGATTATCTCTCTACTACAATCTGCTGTACATGCGGCGTTTCGCTTACGCCATCGTATACATGCAGATAGTAAATACCAACAGGCAAAGTAGATACGTTAAACTGTACAGCAGTGTCTTGCGTTGTGGCACGACGCTGCAAGTTGCCTTGCCAGTCATAGAGACGAATATCCGTTATAGAAGAACTACGCCCAGTTGCTGTCAAATCCTCTATTTCCACAGTAAGAATGCCTGATACAGGATTAGGAAATACCGTTACTTGAATTTCATGACTTTCGGAAATGTCATGTATCTCGTTGCAATAGTCGCACATTCTTTGTCTTTCAAGCATGGTGCACATGTAGTGTATGTCGCGCATTTCAACAGAATCACGTGAATCTGATTCATCGGGCGAAGAGCGACCACAATATGAATTAATATAATAGGTAAAATGCGGAACTGTGTAATTTCCGTAGCCATCATCAACCATAGCGGTAACTTTTATTTGTCCGCCATTGCCGTGAAACCAAATATCAACAGAACGGTCGTATACGCAACATGGATAAAAACTATAAGTAACGCCGTAGGTATTGCTATAATCTACCACCCATTTATACGGACCATCCGGCGGCGGCGGGTCTAGTTCCAACCAGTCTTCACAGCCAACATCATACCAATAGATGTCTTCGTTATAAGGTATTTGAGTTCCATCAAACAGGCATGAATGAAAATACTTGTATGCAATAAGTCCATTAGCTTCAGCCGTGAGTGTGCCATAACTTTGAGTTCCGTCTGAAATAACTTTTGCAGATGTTCCGGTAGTAGATTCAAGACTAAAACCATATGAAACGCTCCACGTGGCGTTTTGATTTGCTTTAAACATATAGCCGCCATGACAAATTCCATCTGGACCGCTAATAAACAAGCTTCCTACCGTAACATTATGTCTCACAATTTCTTTGCCGTTCAACACGATACTTACCCATCCTATACCTGAAGTTGTGCCGGTAAACCTTCCCGGAGTTCCCGAAACAGGCGTAAGGTTTGAGCTATGCCCCCATGTAAATCCCGACGGCGCATTGCTAACCGTAAAGGTATGAGCCGTGTTTAAGCTTATAGATGCAGGTCCTGAAATAACCGGCGGTGCACAAGGGGTAATTGTCATTGTGGTAACTACCGGTCCGCTTGTACTGCCGGTACGGGCGGATAGTGTAACATCACCGGTAGATAAGCCTTTACGGGTAACAGTTGTAGGATTACCCGATGAAACCACATCGAAAATGTTAGGGTTGCTAACAGTCCAAAATATCGTGCCCGATGGAGGATTTAGCAATGTGAAGGAACTGCCATTGTAGCAAACTGTGGAGGGACCTGATATTGCGGGTATAAATTTAGCGACTATAGCGCTGTTTGACGTTGGAGAAAAACTATAAGTTGCTAAAGATGACAATTTCGTTCCGTTTAGATACCATCCCTCAAATTTCCATCCTGATTTAGGTGATGCATAAATAGAAACAAAGCCGCCATGAGCAACCGATCCACCGCCGGATACTGTACCTTTGTTTGTGTCTTCACTTTGGACTGTTACAGTATAAAGCACCACGAATTTAGCGATTAATGTGCTGTTTGAAATTGGGTAAAAAGGAAAACTTGCAGAACCGGATACTATCGTTTCGTTTTCATACCATCCCTCAAATGCGTATCCTGAAAGAGGATTCGCATCAACCCATACAAAGCCGCCATTAGCAACTGTTCCTCCTCCGGATACTACTCCCTTGTTTTGGTCATCGCTCTGCACACTTACTGTGTACTGCACTACAAATTTAGCGTGTAAAATACAGTTTGTAGATGGGGTATAATTAAAGCTTGCTGAATTGGATAGTTTCCAACCGTTTAGATACCATCCTTCAAATGCGTAGCTTTCAAATGCGTTTCCTGAATTAGGAGTTGCATGAACCCATACACTGCCACCAGCATCAACAGTGCCACCACCGGATACAGTACCTTTCGTTAAGTCTTCGCTATGGACGTTTACTGTATACTGCACTATAGGCTCAAATACAGCTGTAAGATCGCCCCAACCAGAAACATTAAGAGAAACATAACCATTAAAGTACGGGTTATTACCTGCTGACGAATGATTAACTAACCATTCTTTGAACTTATATCCCGAAGATGGAATTGCAGTGCGTGATAAGCGGTCAGTTTCATTATAAAAATATTCATGTCCACCAGGGGTCGTAGTTCCCGCCGACCAAGGCGAACATTCCACGTAAACTGTGCCTATTGCTCGAGAATTATCCTGAACATAAGCCGAAAACAAATAAGCGACGGTTGAACCATCCTCACAAATTACGGTATATTCAACCATCTGCGAAAAATCTTGCACATCGGCATGTTTCGACGTTATGGTAGCGCCGGGCGCCAATGTAATGATTGGGGCAAGGGACGTAATATCAGTCCCCTCAGCCATAATCATCCTTATTCTCCATTCGTGAGGACTCCATGCTTCCGGAATTCCACCATAACCGCTATACGGTGCGAATTCAGTGATGTGTACATCAACGAGATCGGAAATCTCAACTGATATGATGTTCTTATCAATCGCAAATGCGGTTGACGAGGATACGGGATTATTAGCCGAAGAAAAGGCAGACCCGTTATTTTGCGCCATAGAGGTAAAACCTCCTGCCGTCAAAAGCGCTATAAGCGCTATAATTTTTAAAATTGGTGATTTCATATTATTTTTATTAATTAAATGTGAATAATTTTTTGTTAAGGACAACCAACACAAGGTCCAGAATCAGTAGCTATAAAACCATAATTGACTGTTGAACCATCCGGCGCTATTAAGACAAAATTAACCCGATGGGAAAAATCATACACGCCGATCTCGGCAATTCCGGTATAATCAACTTGCTCAGAAATAAATTGCCCGTCAATGATTTGTTCTACTCTCGTTATTGTCGCGCCGGGTGCCAATGTTATGATTGGAGCAAGTTTGGTGCAATCAGTTCCATCTTCCATACGCAGAATTATTGACCACCGGTGAGGGCTCCATCCTTCAGGGGTTCCATAACCAGGACGCGGTATATGCTCAAGTGTGAGTGGCGCCACAACGATACCGGGAAGAGCAAATGAAACAATGTTAGGATCAACAGCGCCAGTGAAGTAACATTGAATTATTATTGCATCATCCTTATCGGGGAAGGTTGGAGCAGATAAATTTACTTCATCTTCAAACTTACCGGTCGAAAGAAATTCATGGACATAACATTTTCTGTTTTCTATAAATTCTTCCGGCGTTAAATCATATTTCAACAATTGATCGGGATATCCTTCGTTTAAATAAGGGTTAAGATGACGCATTTTCAAGCCATGTTTCGCCAATAAGGCTTTAATTTCAGGATCATCAATTATAGAATAATTTTCAGTTGCCGCGTACTGGGGTTTTACTTTAAGCGTTGCTCCCCACAACTCGCACCTGATTTCCTCTGGCGTTGATTCTTTGCTACATTTCACAACAACAAAACCTCCTGCCGTCAAAAGCGTTATGAGCGCTATGAGTTTTAAAAATTGTGTTTTCATTTTTTTAATTTTTTTTTTTAATTTTTTCCGCCCTGAGCGTGACAGCCCACATTTCCCTGTATCGGCAGGCAGAATTTACCGGCAGGTAGGCACAGTAAGCGATTTTCTGTATTTATCCACGATTGTTTTCGCTTATTCCAATCGTAAGTCTGTTTTTCTACTGCGCTGATACCCCGCAATAGAAGCTGCAAGCCAGAGTAATGCCTGTTTGTCAGCAACGGGCATACTATTTGTGCCAGAGGCGGCTGCATGGGCAAAGCGTTCGCTATGTTTTGGAGCGAGCGCACTACAGCTCTTATCCCACTACGCCGGCTATATGCAGCAGCCAGCGTAGCGGGCAAAGCCACTGCCCTGATAAAATACAGTAATTTGGGTTTCTTGAAATATCCTTTTTGCGTTACAACGCGGAAAGGACACAGCAGCGCTATGCAGCTTCTAACAGGCTGCATCTGCCCTAAAAATCTTATGTTTCGCTCAAAAAAGGCGAAAAAAGATTTTATCGTAGCCGCTATAACAGCGGTTACACTAATCATTATACGTCTGTATTTCATGGTTTTATGCTATTTAACAGATTAATAATACATTTTTATTAATGTCTAACGCAAATTATTTTAAAATATTGTGTGATTTTTATTTTTTTACGTGTTTTTATTTTTTTTCAAATGGCATGAAAAAAAGTCTGGGCGGAAAACATCTTTTCAAATCTTTTCTAAATATTTCGACAGTTTTCCCGCTAAAAAGTAAGGCAAATTGATTAGTTTAAACGGTTTTCCGTTAGGGGTTTTGTGTTCTTCCACCTGAAAATGACCTGCATAAAACCTTACAGCAACCGATATTTTTTCCGACATTTCAATAAATTGAATCAAAGAACGTAGCCGTCCGCTTTTACCCGATTTTATTTCAACGGGTATCATTTGTCCGTCAAAATTATACAAAAAATCAATTTCTGCGTCCGACTGTTTTTTTTCTCTAACCCAAAACTGTAAAGTATTTAAAAAATTGTATGTGGACGCAAGTATTTCCTGTCCTACTATATGTTCTGCGATTTTGCCTCGATAATGCTCGTTGAGGTCTCGCGTTCCGAAAAGTTCTTTTTGCAAGCCTGAAAAATAATTGACTAACCCTGTGTCTAAAACCAATAATTTTGGCGATTTTTTTACGTCGGGTATAAAAGGCGCATCGGTCTGTGTTGTAGGAAAAATAAGGTTGAGCAGCATCGTCTTTTCCAACATTCGCAATACTTCGCTTATTTCCCGCGAATTGTACGACGAGGCTCCGAAGCCGTGATATTTTATTCTTGCACCCGCCTCATAAAACGACGAACGTATAACGTGACGGATTATTTGCACCTGATTGGCGTTTTTTGCGTATTTTTCAACATCGTCGAGATAAGTCAGTATCAACGATTCATAAACGCCCGAAAGCGCTGTAATATCTTTATTTTCAACATATTTTTTTACAACCTCCGGCATTCCTCCTATAAGCATGTATGAGTGGAAAAGTTGCAATAATTTGTCGTGTGCAAAGGCGGGCAATGGAATCTGATTATACATTTTTATTGCCTGTTTTTCACCCATTGCGCCAAGAAATTCTTCAAAATTAACAGGGTGTATTCTTCGATATTCAACCCTGCCAACCGGAAAATTTATACCCCTGTCGAAAAGAGTTTCAAGCATTGAACCCGCAGCAATTACGTGTAGTTCAGGATATTCTTCATAAAAATACCGTAACATAGCCACTGCATTCGGTTCATTTTGTATTTCATCTATGAAAAGCAGCGTGTCGCTTATCTTATCAAGACTTTTATTGTATTGAAAAAATACGTATTGAACGATTTCATCTATCGAACCGTACTTCACAAAAATATCCCTATCTCTATCCCGCTCAAGGTTGAGATAGACGTATTGCGCATAATTTTCGGCAAAAAGTTCCACTACGGTGGTTTTTCCAACCTGCCGAGCGCCGCGTAAAACCAATGGCTTTCTGCCACTTGAACTTTTCCACCTTAAAAGTTCTTCTATTGCATTTCTTTGATACATGTCTGTAAAAATTTTTTGCAAAGATAATACTTTTTTTATAAAAACACAAAGTCAGGGCAATTTTTTCGATATTTTGTCACAAAGTCAGGGCAATTTTTTCGATATTTTGTCACAAAGTCAGGGCAATTTTAATTTCTGACAACTTGCAACTAACCTGCATTATTCATCAGCAATGTTACAGAACGCGACATCGTTAGCGTCATTGCGGGCTTAGACCCGCAATCCCCTATTAATAAAAGAGATTGCGGTTCAAGCCCGCAATGACGCACTCTATTTAGAGCCTTATGAATAATGCAACTAAAAGGCTGACGATTTTTTGTCCGTATTTTTTGGTATATTGGCGCTTTCAGTCCATTTGGCATAGAGTGTTACATCTGCGAAAAATATTTTTTCTGTTTTTTTTCTTAAAAATTTGGAAATGTCTATAAGTCTGTATACTTTTGCGAAAAATTTAAATTTAGTAATCATTTGAGCCTTAAACGATGATGATAACACGTGTGGCTCTTGAGAGGGAAAGCGTTGGCGACGATGCATACCCGCTCGACATTATATAAACAAAAATGAGTACATTCATTAAAAACAAACAAGGGCTACGCGTTCTTGTTGCCGGAACTGTTTTGCAGTTCTTTTTTGGTATTATTTACGTATGGAGTGTCTTCAAAGCTCCTGTGAGCGTCTATTACGGTTGGGAGCCCTCTGGTGTGGGACTTACCGGCTCTTTTATGTTATGCTTTTTTTGCTTGGGAATTATGATGGGCGGTAGAGCACAAATGAAAATAGGCGTAAAGCTTACAACGCTAATTGGCGGATTGATGGTATCCGCCGGAATGTTGGCTACGGCTCTGATTCCGTCAAGTTTATCAGGCGAATCAAGAGCTCCAATATTCCTGATATACCTGTGTTATGGTATTATAGGCGGATTTGGAGTAGGCGCGGGCTATAACGCCATTATTTCTACTGCGCAGAAGTGGTTTCCGAAAAACAGAGGTTTTGCTACAGGGATTAGCGTTGCTGCTTTCGGATTTTCAACCGTTGTTTTTGCGCCTATGATTAGTGCGCTAATCAATAAATTTGAGGTAAACATAACTTTTTTCATTCTTTCTGCAATGTTCGCCGTTGTAGTTCTTGTTATGTTTGGGTTTATTGAAAATCCTGACCAAACCTCGGACAGTTCTGAAATAACTTATAAAGACAAGCAGTACACGTCAAGTGAAATGGTTAAAAGTTTGAGATTTTATCTGATTTCACTATCAATGATGTTTGGAGCATCCGTATTTTTTGTCATAATGCCTGATTTGAAAGACCTTGCCCAAAACAGAGGGGCAGAAGAATATGCAATGGTTTTGGTTATGGTTATGGGAGTTGCAAACGCATTAGGCAGATTATGTATTCCCACTTTGTCTGACAAAATAGGCAGAGAACCGGCTTGCTTGATTATTCTTAGCGCTACAGCTTTAGGCGCGTTCGGATTGTGTGTCGTACAAGGAGGATTATTAATAGCAATGGTAGTCGTAATTGCTTTCAGTTATGGCGGTATTGCTGGATTGTACCCCGTGCTGACATCTGATAATTTTGGGGTCAAAAACGTTGGCTCAAATTACGGCATGGTTATGATAGGCTTTATGATTTCGGCTATAGTTTTTCCGTTTGCTATTAGTAAAATCGACGCGCATTTGCTAAAATTTATTTCGCTCGGATTACTTGCTGCAACGGGCACAACGCTGGTTGTAATTCTTAGGCTTGTAAACGCAAAACGCAAAAGGGAAGCTCAAATTGCTGAAGTGTAAAAACTGCAGCAAAAAAAATCAACTCTTGCCTAATCGGGGTAAACGTAAATGGTTTTGTTAATTTTTTCTATTCCGTCAACGTTTACCTCAATAATCTTGGGTATACGTGGCGGGCATAGTTTTACGCAAAGCCATAAACCGAGCGCAAAAGCTACAACAGTTAGAAACAAAGAAATGTACGCAAGCGTATGAAAGTGTCCCATCGAAATAATAAGGGTTAGCAGCGAAACCAAAGCGCGTGTTGCAATCCAGTTATACAATTCGATATGAAATGTCCAAACACCTGCAAAAAATACTGCATCTAAAATTATGCATACCAGCGTGTTAAGGATTACTATTCGATACAAACTTAAGGGCTCGCTCTTCTCCACCCTAAAAAGCAGTACCATGTCCAATATCAACAACGCTAACAGCAAGAAAGACAACAGATAATTGTATATTCCATACTTTTCTTTTGCTGTCTTTGAAGGGTTTATTTCAATTTGTCGCATTAGCGTAACCTTGTCTTTGTATAGATGAGACAAGTCTTCGAGTATCTGTTGTTTAAGTTCACCTCTTTCCAAACGATACTTCACATCAAGTTTTATTTGCTTTTTTTCGTTTTCCATTTTTTATTAGCTAAATAATTTCGCAAAATTACACATTTTTTTTTCAAAAATGCACATTGTTTTATTTTTTTTTATATCTTTGCAAAAATTTTTTAGGTATAGTTTTTAAAATTTATGTTTATTATTCGCTGTCTGTCATTGATAACGTGTCTTGTAGTTCTGTTTACATCTTGCGAAAATCCGCATCCCGGATTCAAAAGAACTGCGGAAGACATATATTTTAGGTTGCTGATGGTCGGTAATAATGATAGATGTTGCCAATTTGACGACTACGTAACCGTCCATATTTCTTACAGCGACCTGAATGATTCTATTTTCTTCAAAGGATTGAGAAAATTTCAGGTTCGCCAGCCCGACTTTCTCGGCTCCATTGATAGGTGTCTGACAATGATTTGCGTGGGAGATTCAGCTCAATTCATAATTTCTGCCGTAGATTTTTTTGAAAAAACGCTTGAAAGCGAAATGCCCGATTTTTTGCGAAAAGAAGGGAAGATGAAAATCTCTGTCAAATTGCTCAATGTTCAAACTCCCGAAGAATATCGATTTGAACAAATAGCTTTTTTGCATTGGGTAGAAGATTTGGGAGAATACGAAAAATTGTTGTTAAATCAGTTCATACGCAATGAAAATATTTCGATGCCACCCACAGAAAATGGTATGTACTTTGTTGAACAACAACCCGGAGAGGGACCGCTCATTGTCGTTGGCGATACCATAACTATACACTACGAGGGTTATTTTCTTAACGGCAATTTTTTCGATTCAACACGCCACCGAAACGAGCCGTTGCAATTTGTTTATGGACAACAATGGCAGGTGGTGCCCGGAATAGAAATGGCGTTAGGTATGATGCGCGATGGCGGCAAATCGCTGGTTATCATGCCGTCAGAACTTGCTTTCGGGATTGAAGGCTCTGTGTTAAACATCGTACCCCCCTATACATCTGTTATTTTTGAAATAGAATTAATAAATGTAAAAAGATGAATTTTTCACGCAACGTTTTTCAATTCTTACGTCTATACAGTATAAATAAATGTATAAATATGAACGTTGGCTTTTTTGTTTTATTGTTATTTTTCTTTGGTTCGTGCAGCAAAAACACAACCGAAGAAAAATGGGCGGAAGAAGAAGCGCGGTTGGCAGAGTGGATTAAAGAGAACAAACCGCACTTGCAGCCTATCAATGGCGGTATCTATTTTGAAAAATTAACGCCCGAATATCTGGATAATCCTCAACCAAACGTAAGTTTGCGCGATAATGTTTTGGTCGATTTTATATCCAGATTCTTAGATGACGATGTCGTTGAAGAGGTTACTTACAAGGATTGGATAGCCCACAGAGCTTTAAATCCACCCGAGTTCACTGAAGGAGGTCCTGTGCTGTGGACTGTAGAGCGATGGATGAAAATGGGAATTGGCGAAATGCGCGAAAACGAGCGTGCAAACGTATATGTGCCGTCTCGTCTACTGGATATGCCGGATTTTAAAACCCGCATTTTTACAATTCACCTGAGAAAAAGAGTCAATCCTGATATTTTGGCTTACCAAGAATTGCTTATGAGTAGCTACATGGCGCAGTTTGGCGAAGCCGTTGATACAATTACCATTGCCTACGATGACAGAGACTATATGCTTATGTATCACGTTGAAGTTCAAGGCACAGACGTAGATGTAGCGCCGTTGTCTGTGAGTTCAACCACAAGCGAATACTATTTTATCATGGAAGACGACGAGCTTCGCACAAGTTTCGAGGGCGAGCAAACAGAAGGTTTTAATAACAACGTCTCGAAACACTCCGAAAAAATCTTGGAAGTTTTTGTTAACAGCCCCGAAAAAAACAACAAACCGATTAAAAAGGGTGGAAAAATTATTGCAGTAATGCCTTACAGACTCATGTATGAAAGCCCAAGTAATTCCGCTTCATCGTCATCATCATCATCATCATCATCATCATCATCGTCGTCAAACGGACGACCAACGTTTTCAGTTCTCAAATACGAAATAATTATTAATGAATAGTCAAATAACTTAATATAAATATCGACAAATATCTTAACTTTTGAACCTTAAAACATTCTAAAAATGGCAAATTTATCAGACCAAACACTGATAGAACAATTTATAGCAGGCAACAGCAAGAGTTTTGAGACGTTGATAGAACGTCACAAGAACAAATTGTTCTCGTACATAGTTTATACTGTGAAAAACAGGCACAAAGCCGAAGATATATTTCAGGAAACGTGTATCAAGGCTATCACAACGATACTAAATGGACGATATTCGGAATCGGGGCGCTTTTTACCGTGGGTAACCCGTATTGCCCACAATCTGATAATTGACCACTTCCGTCAAGAAAAACAGTTAAATATCTGTTCTACAGACAATTTATCTGTTCCAATTCTAAATTCTGCACGGTATTCGGAACAAACCATAGAAGATGTTTTAGTGCAAGACCAAATATATGCCGATGTTCGTAACCTAATTGACTACCTGCCGGAGGAACAAAAGGAGGTAATTCTCCTTAGACACTACGGCGACCTTAGTTTCAAAGAAATTGCCGAACATACTAACGTTAGTATCAATACAGCATTAGGACGTATGAGATATGCACTGATTAATTTGCGTAAACTCATTAAAGACAAAGGTATACAGATGACAGTTTCCGGAAAATAAAAAAAGGGAAGACGTTTTTTTTGGGGTTAAACGTCTTCCCGTGGGAGAGAGAATAATATACTTTAGAAAAAGCACCCAAAATCTTCTTGAGTGCGTGTTATTTGAGTTTTAACGGTCTTCGTTATAAAATTAGTCGCTCAGAACTACCTTGTAGTTGCGACTCAATTTTTACAACGTGGTTTTGTACATGCGTACAAAGAAAGAATTTCTGACAAGACCGAAATTCTTATTACCTTTCGTTGAAAAACTGGAATGAACCTTAGTTTTCATTGGGTAATTAATTTGTTAAAATTAGAACTCACGTTATATATTACAAATGCCGTGCCAAACTTTCAAAAATTTGAAAAAAAATGAAAAAAAAATGAAAAAAATTAAATAAAAACAATCACACGTTCTATATTGCTCTGAAATACAGCCATTTGCAAAAACACGCATCAGATAGAAATTATCGCGCGATTCATAAATTTATTGAAAGGTAGCATCAACTTGAAAATACGGACTGTCTCACTCAAAAGTTGAACACTTTGAAGTGTTTTTTCATCAATGTTCCGACAAAATGTAAATTCTTTGAGTTTGATAAGCTCAATATCGGGAAAATCTTTTGGAAATCCTTTCGGTGCGCTTTTTAGTTTGTTTTCATCAAACCATTCGAACGTATCGACAAATTCTTTATCGTTGATGATAGATTTATATTCATCTATACACTCGTAAATATCTGTACGAATTGCTTTTAGCGTTGTTGCTTCCGGACAGTACACTCCTCCCGCCCACAACGACCGGTTAAGATAACCGGCTCCCATTGGCTCTACGTGAAAATAGTAGCCTCCTAATCGGCTTTTTCTTCCACCGTTTGCAATATAAGCGCCAAAGTGATTTTTGTATGGCGTCTTATCGTGAGAAAATCTCACATCGCGGTATATCCTGAATATGCAATCCTTTGCTGTGATTGAGCCTATGCTTGGGTCAAACATACGCACCTCAACTATCAGTTTATCTATAAACTGCTCAAATTCTTCTCTTGCTTCCCGAAAATAATCACGATTGTCGTCAAACCACTCCTTGTGATTATTTTTTATCAGTTCGCGAAGAAATGATATACTTTTGTTCATCTTTTCAAGAAATTATTCTGAAAAAATCTTCGATGAGTCACGCTTCTCTGAAACATGCCAAATCTTCAGTTCCTACTAAATCAATATAATATTTTTTCTGTTTGTTGTCGGCTTCGCCATGTTTGATGAATATAGCAGTCGACTTCACATAATGTTCATCGCGCTGACTATCTAACAACAACAGATATCCCATAACAATATTTCCAGCCATTTCGACTAATCTACGCGCATGAAAATCAAGATATTCATTGTTTTTCAGCGACGTAATCTTTGTTGTGGCAGCTTCGTAATCGGCTGTCATTTCCTGAAGCGTTTTGCGGAAATGCTCTAATTCAGGGCGCAACTCGGCTTTTTCGTACACTTCGCGGATGTGTTTCAGATATCCGCCCGCAGTAACGCCGCGTATTGCCGCTACTACCTGCAATTGCGTAGTACCCTCGTAGATGGAGGTTATTCGCGCATCGCGATAGATACGTTCTACCGGATAATCCTTCGTAAAGCCCGAACCGCCATGTATCTGAATAGCATCGTAGGCGAGTTGATTGCAATATTCGCTCGCCATGCCCTTCAGCAAAGGCGTAAAAATATCTGCCAAACGCTGAAACGACTTCATCTCTGTACGCTCTTCGGGAGTTAACGTGCGCTCTTTGGAAATTTTTTCTAATGTCTTGTAAATATCTACAAAACGGCATGTCTCATACAACAGCGAACGCGATGCGTCAAGTTTTGCCTTCATGTTGGCAAGCATCTCATACACAGCCGGAAACTGAATTATCACTTTTCCAAACTGCTTGCGCTCTTTTGCATACATCAACGCTTCGCGATAAGCGGCTTCCGACACGCCAACTGACTGTGCGCCAATACCAAGACGCGCGCCATTCATCAGCGCCATCACGTATTTTATCAATCCAAGTCGACGTTCGCCACATAGCTCTGCGGGCGCGTTTTTGAACACTAATTCGCATGTTGGCGAGCCTTTGATACCCATTTTATTTTCTATTCGACGTATTTTTACGGCATTGCTGCTGCGGTCGTAGATAAACATAGACAGTCCGCGCCCGTCGGTGGTGCCTTCTTCCGAACGTGCAAGGACTAACGAAATTTGACCATCGCCGTTTGTGATGAAACGTTTCACGCCATTTAGCACCCACGAGCCATCGGGTTTTTGAGTAGCTTTCAATTGCACTGCCTGAAGGTCGGAACCGGCGTCGGGCTCTGTAAGATCCATTGCGCAGGTTTCGCCGTTGCACACGCGTGGCAGATAACGTTGCTTTTGGTCGGCGTTGGCAAACTCGCTGATAGTTTCGGCGCAGTCCTGCAAGCCCCAGATGTTTACAAATCCGGCGTCGGCGCGAGAAACAATGTCGGCAGCCATAGTGTAGGGCACAATAGACAGATTCAAGCCGCCATATTCGCGTGGAAGAGTGATGCCCATAAGGTTTGCCTTGCGCAACGCATCAAGGTTTTGCTGTGTGCCTTGAGCGTAAATTACCTCATTGTTAATTAATTGCGGACCTTCATGGTCTACCGATTCGGCGTTGGGCGCTACTATGTCGCCGCAAATTTCGCCTATAACTTCCAAAACCTTGTCATAACTGTCGATTGCATCATCGTAGTCAAACGGAGCATAATCGAACTTGTCTTTTTCTGCGAAGTTGTCTTCGCGCAATTCTACTACCCGCTTCATTAGCGGATGTGTTAAGTGAAATTTGAGATCTCTGTTATCTAAATAATAATTAGCCATTTTTTTATTTTTTATTTTACATTTTTTTTTGATTACAATATTT
>Ga0099364_10009056_pt1 | contig 13882 bp, 10 predicted proteins | sample TergutTh196P3_FD_73070 | JGI IMG/M metagenome (GOLD analysis project Ga0099364, IMG submission 73070) | Microcerotermes parvus P3 segment gut microbial communities from Pointe-Noire, Republic of the Congo - Th196 P3 | ecosystem: Host-associated > Arthropoda: Insects > Digestive system > Gut ...
CTAATCTGCCGTGAGGCTTGGCCATATTATTGTTCCTTAACATTTGTAAATTTGCCTGGTGGTTATGGCGGAGGTGTTACACCCGTTCCCTTTCCGAACACGGAAGTTAAGCCCTCCCGCGCCGATGATACTGCATCTCTAAGGTGCGGGAAAGTAGGTCGCCGCCAGGCTTTTTTTCTTTTAAACCCTTATACAAGGGTTTAAAAGAAAAAACCGGTCTAAGGCGACCTTGACGTTTGCCCGCACAGCCCTGATACAACAAAAGGCTTTCAAGCAAACGTCCAAGCAAAAAGACCGCAGGTCTTTTGCACGTCGCCAGGCTTTTTTTTGTTTAATCCCTGCCAAACGCAGGGCTTTTTTTTGTCTTTTTTCCTGCCGATATTTATGGTATGAGTAAAAGATTTTTTGTTTTGATTGTTTTATTTGTAACGGCTTTTGTTTTTCTGCAGGCTCAGGCGCTTGAAATTTTCCAACAGGAAGGTATTGCTTCCTGGTATGGCAGGGAATATGAAGGCCGCCCGACAGCATCGGGGGAGATCTTCGATTCTTCGCAGCTTACTGCGGCGCATCCGTACCTGCCCTTTGGCACTGTTGTGGTTGTAACCAATCTTCACAACAATAGAAGCGTAACAGTCAGGATTAATGATCGGGGGCCCTTTGTTCCTGGAAGGATAATCGATGTATCAAGAGCTGCCGCAGAACAGCTTGATATGATCATAACAGGGACTGCGCCTGTTACAGTTGTTAGTGTGGAGCGGCTCGCTATAACAGCGCCTGCAGCAGAAACACAGACAATTACTCAGGTTATGCAGCCTGTTACTGCTCCGGTTGCTCAGTCTGTCGTTCCAGATGTGCAGCCAACTACAGCAACTACATCTTCTTCGCAGCCGGTTATTCAACCGGTTGTTGCTGCTGCAACTTCACAACTAAGGCTTGTACCGCAGCTTGTTATAATACCGGATAAAAATTACCGTCTGCAGATTGGCTCTTATAGAGTTGCAAGGAATGCAGCTGATACTTTTGAAAAATTGCAAAATGCGGGGCTTACTCCGGCTTATGAAAGATATACAGACAGCGAAAACATTGAATATTACCGCGTAGTAGTTGCAGGTGTACGCGGAACTGATGTACAATCAACTGCTGAGAAAATACTTTCAGCAGGTTTCATGGAAGCCTTGATCCGGGAAGAAAATTAATTCCTTAAAAGAGGATGACGCATAACTTGCGTTAGTGTAAACTACGATGGATAAGAAAGCGCTGCGGGCGGACATTCTGCTGCTCCTTACCGCAGCTATCTGGGGTTTTGGTTTTGTCGCCCAGCGTTCCGGAATGGAGCATATAGGACCGTTTGCATTTAACGGAATTCGTTTTATACTTGGAAGCCTTTTTTTGCTTCCCTATATTCTGATAAAGCGTAGATCCGCCGTTACGCGAAAGATTCCGCTGCACCGTCTCTTTTTTCCCGCTCTTGCGGCGGGGGGAATTCTTTTTACTGCCGTAATCATTCAGCAGTTTGGAATAATTTTTACAACTGCTGGAAATGCCGGTTTTATAACAGGGTTTTATGTTGTGTTAACTCCGGTTATAGGGAATTTCCTCGGAAGAAAAACCGGAATTGCTACATGGATTGGATCCATTCTTACGCTTACAGGTTTATATTTTATCAGCGTTGCAGGAAGCCGCGGGTCAATAAATCCCGGCGATATATTAATTTTTGTCAGTACGTTCTTTTGGGCAGCGCATATTCTTATCATCGACAGGCTGATGAATACCGGTATAAAGAACAGTAAGCTTTCCACTGAACCTCAACCAAGCCCAAAGAGCGTCGCATCGACGATGCGCGGTTCCCATCTTGACCCTGTAGAACTTTCCTCGGGGCAATTTGCTGTTTGTGGAATCCTGTCACTGTTAGGTGCATTTCTTGCAGAGCCGCACATTGGCGCAATAGTTGAACGGATTGATCCTTCGTTATTAGGTGCGGGTCTTTTTGAATGGAAACCGTTTCCTGCTCTTGTTGGCGGAATTGCATCCGGGGTAATTTCGTTTCCAGTTGATGCGCTCATCCCGCTTCTTTACGGAGGGCTTGGTTCCGTAGGAATTGCTTACACATTACAGGTTGTTGCCCAGCGGGATGCGCCGCCGGCTCATGCTACAATCATTATGTGTTTTGAAGGAAGCTTTGCAGCTCTTGGCGGCGTATTGCTGCTTTCGGAAAAACTTGGCGTGTGGACAGCAATTGGGTTTTTCATCATGCTTACAGGGATGCTTGTAACACAGTGGGAAATTATAATAAAGAACCGGTGATCCGGCGGCTGTTTTTCTTAAAGAAGTTGTTCGGAAACGTCAGTTTCCGAACAACGCTATTCCTAATATCTGCCGCCTTTGCCTCTTTTTCCTGACGAGCTTGTACGAATACCGCCGCCTGAAGAACTACTTGTCTGGGTTTGCCGTCTGATTTTTACAACGTTACTGCCTACAAGACTTTCGGTTTTCACGTTAATATTGAGGCTGCCCGGAATAACATAGGTATCGGCCTGCGTTTTATGAAGTGCTGTGTTCATTTCTTTTTTCCAGACATTAACAATGATGAAGCTTATTACAAAGACAAGCAGCCATGTAACAACAAGTATAACTATATTCCACCGGTGAATGGCATTGTAACGTCTGCCATTGGCTTCCAGCCCGAGGAAAGTTTCGTGGTTTTGTAAAAAAGCAATGCAGGCTTCAAAAGGATTGTTTGCCCTAAGGTGCTTCACCGTATCAGCTTCCATTTTACCAAGAGCGGCATTATTAATTAACCTTACACCCCTTCCCGATGTGCTGAAAAAATATTCCCGGCTTCCCGTAACCTGCAGGAACAGGCTGCCGTCCCGAGCTGCGCCAAAACCATACCCATTATTGTCAAAAAATTCGTCTGCAAAATCTTCAGGAGATACATCGCTTATATTTCTTTCTGTTACAATTACAAGATCAAAATTATATGCAGACGCAATGTGATCTGCAAGTTCGGTAAGGTATGTTTTTTCTTCTGCAGATAAAAGACCGGCATTATCGACCACGCGCTCCCTTGCAAACACAGGAACAGAAATAAATAAAATAATTATCAGTAACCAAAAATATTTAACTTTCATATTGAGTCCTCTTTTACCTTTTCTTTTTATATAAATATCCGCAAAGCCTGAATTATAAGCGTTGCGATTGTACCGAAAATACCTGCAAACATAAGCCGGTATTTCCAGACTTTTGCAGGATCAATCGGAAGCTTGCCTGCAAGAAGACCGGTCTGACCATTCATGATAAACTGGTAGTTCTCTTTTTTATATTTGGTATTGAGAACCCACACCGGAAACAGGGCGTAACTTACTTTGCCGCCTTCAACATTAACCTGTGAGTTTTCAACACTTACCGAAGTATAGCCGGTAACTGTTTTGGAAAATTCTTTTTCTATACTTTTCTTTATTCTCTGTTCCGCTCTTTCCTTGGATTTTTCGGCATCTACATCGTATTTTTCGGCTATATAGCCGGAGAGAAAAGCGGCTTCAAAATCTTTTATCTGTGCATAGTCAAATGGTTCAATAGAATCCATGTAGGCGTCGTCCATTTTTTCTGAACCGTCTACGGGGATTTTCTCAAAAGCCATGCTGCCGTCCCTTATAATTGAATAATGATCGGTTTTTGTATAAGTGTAAGTTGCGTCGCTCCATACCTTTATTTTAGTTCCCTTGTAGCATATATGAGCGTTGGCTGTTGCATCAAAAAGCCAGAAGGGAAGATAAACTCCCTGAATACTATTGATATGATTTTCTTTTTTGAAAAAGGTAGGCAGGAGCCGCTTCTTTAGATAGAATTTTTTTAAAGCTTCTGTCGCCGATTTTTTTTCCAGCTTGAAAGGGATTACATAATTTGGTTTTAACATTCCCTGCAGCCGTTGTCTTACAATCTGGGAGTTGCCGCAGTTAGGACAAACCATGGCGACAGTGTTGTTATCCCCAATTAACTCCGCTCCGCAGGAGGGACAGGAGCCTGTTGTTAAACAATCAAGTTCTCCTGCTTCCCACTCATTTCCTTCGCTGTCTTCACTCCATGTATAATTATCGTCTTTCGCGGTTGTGACTTCCTTCTGAAATTCTTCCAGAGCCTCAATTTCAAATTCAGTATCGCAAAACGGACACTTCATCTTCTGGCTGGAGCTGTCAAACTTAACAGCCCCCCCGCAATTAGGACACTTATATTCCTTTATCATTCCTCGCTCCTATTCCTGATTAAAATAGCCTGTCAATAATTTATCCAAATTATTGACAGACTTTAATTATTGGACTTGTTCGGAAACCCCATGGTTCCCTCTTTAATTACCGTGATGCGCCGCACTCAGCACAGAATTTGCCTTTGTTTCCGGCATGTCCGCAGGGACAATCCCATGTTGCAGGTTCGTTTGGCTTTCCGCATTCAGCGCAGAACTTGCCTTTGTTTCCGGCATGTCCGCAGGAAGAGCATGCCCATGTTGAAGGCACTTCGTTTAATTTTCCACATTCAGCGCAGAACTTGCCTGTATTTCCGGCATGTCCGCAGGAACATGTCCAGCCCGCTGCAGGCGCTGGAGCCGGAGCTGCGGCAGGAGCTGCTGGAGCGGCGGCGGCGGGAGCCGGAGCTGCCGGAGCTTGCTGCGCTCCCATTTGGAACAATGCCTGCGGATTCATTCCGCCTGCCTGAGTCGCCATTCCCATGCCCATAAACCCGGTCATTGCGCCTGCTGTGTTTCCTGCGGCAGTGCGCATTGCATCGCTCTGGGCGCTTACAAGTGAAGCCGCCGCCATTGTCGGATCCCGCATAACTGCGGCAGTCTGAAGCTGTTTTATGCGCTCTTCATCTTCGGGAGAAGCGGTGCAGGTAATTCCAAAGTTGACAATTTCTAATCCGCGGTGTTCTCTCCATTTTTCGCTGAGAGCTTCGTTTAGAATATCTGCAAGTTTTGCAGTATGGAAAGTAATCTCGTGATATTCGCCAAGCCCAAGTTTACCGAGCGACGGACCAAGAACGGTGATTATTTCGCTTTTCAACTGACTGTCGATTTTATCCCGTGTGTAATTTTCTTCTACATTGCCGCAGACATTTGCGTAAAATAAAATAGGATTTGCCATGCGGTAGGAGTATTCGCCGTTTGCCCTTAAGCTGATGGTAAGGCGCAGGTTGATGTTGGGGTCATGCACCAGGAAGGGAACGGGATTTGGAGTGCCGTATTTATTCGACATTATTTCTTTTGTGTTGAAATAATAGATACGCTGATCCTTTCCCGGACTTCCGCCGTACTTAAAACGGTCTCCGATATTCTTTAGGGCGCCTATAATGCTCTTGTCCAGACCTCCATGGAAAAAGCTGGTTTCCGATGATTTGTCATAGGTGTAGCGCCCTTCTTCGGCGCAGAATTCCGCTATGCGGCCGTCATCTATAATGACCGCCGCCTGTCCCTTATTTACAACGATACCCGAGCCGTTGGAGATTATGTTATCTTCTCCCTTCGTGTTGCTGCTTCTTTTGCTGGTTCGTTTTTGCCCCTTTGCCGCAAGTACATCCGCTTCCAGACTTTCGCAGACAAAAAATTCAAGCCACTGGTCTGCAAGAACTCCGCCGACCGCTCCTGTCAATGCCTTAATTAAGCCCATAATAAACTCCTTTTTTGTTAAAATAATTTATTCTAATATGACAAATATACCGCAACCCTGCCATTTTTACAGGGCATGGTTAATCTATTTATTGTCATTTTTTAGTTTACTTCTATAAAAGATAATTGTCTATATAATTTTTCATAAAAAATTACTAAAAAAATATATCCGATTTTAACACTTGTATTTTACACCGTAGATTGATAAAGTCTGAATATATGACAATGCCGCTTTCACCTTACCGCTTGAGCAAAGCGCGGGAAGTATACAACATTTTCAATGTTTTTAACGCCATTTCTTGGAATTTGCTGGTAGGGATTATTATCACTCTTTTTGCCCTGCGGCTTGGGGCTTCCCCGACGTATATCGGGCTTATGAGTGCGACTTTTTATATTGCATTGTTTTTGCTTCCGGTGGGTAAGATACTTGCAAGGCGTTTTTCCATAATTAGTATTTTTAGTTTTACATGGACAGGAAGGTCGATCTGTATGGTTTTTGCCATAGCGGCTCCCTTCCTCGATCATGCAGGCCACAGAAATGCCGCATTGTTTTTACTCATGCTCGGACTGCTTCTTTTTCATCTTATCCGCGGAATTGGAATGATAGGTAATAATCCTGTTTTAAGTCTGATGGCTTCCGGTCCTGACAGGGGCAGTTATGTAACGCAGATTCAAATCGTCAATAGCGCGATTGGAATGTTTGGAAGTTTTCTAATAGCAATGGTACTCGGCATGGAGCCGCCTATTTTTGTGTTTTCCATCCTGCTTGGTCTTGGGGTAATTTCCGGTGTTATAAGCGGATATGTGATTAGAAAAGTGCCCGAGCCGCCGAGGGAAGAAGAAAATCGGGGAATGAAGTTAAAAGATATTTTTAAAGATACTTTTGCGCAGAATGATTTAAGATATTTTTTGATTATTCTTTTTCTTGTTGTCCTTATGTCTGGTGTTGCACGGACGTTTGTTGTGGTTTATGCCCGCGAGGTATTTGGACATGGTGACGGATTGATTTCGCTTTATTCAGTCTTTGGCGGACTTGGCTTTCTTATGGCGGGAATGAGCGTTAAATTTCTTGTAGACAGGCTTGGCGCTAAACCTCTTTTTCTTGTATGTGTGATTATTGGTCTTGTCAGTTTAATTCCTATTATCTTTTTTCCTGCGTCCGCTGTGGAAAATGTAACAGGTACAATTCTTTTTATGGTTTTTTTATTTTTCACGATGCATTTTGGTTTTCTTGGTTCGGAAGGAATTGCGCAGACTTATTTTCTTGCGCTGGTTCCCGAAGAAAAAATTCTTGATATGAGTATTCTGTATTTTTTTATTTTTGGCGCTGCAGGTGCGGCAGGTTCATTTTTATCAGGGCTTCTGATTGACCTTTTACTTCTGCTTGGAGTTTCTTCTTTTGTTTCATTTAAAATACTTTTTTCTATTCTGGTTCTTTTTGCCTTAATTGCTCTGAGCATGCAGAAAAAAATGAAATCTCTCGGATCTCTCCCGCTTTCCGGCGCGTTGGAAGTTATTTTTTCTGTGAGAGATCTTCGTGCGATTAGCCTTCTTGACAAGTTAAACAAAGCGCAGGATTCACAGGAAGAAGAGATTCTCCTGGGTGCGCTTCATGCCGCTCCATCCAATATTGCAACCGACGGCTTGCTTGAGCGCGCCCGTTCGCCAAAACTTGCAACACGGCAGGAGGCTATCAGAGCGCTTGAAAAAGTGCAAAAATTAAACAGAAATGCTGAAAAGGCTTTAATTGAAGATGCTGTTAACAATCCTTTTACCACAGCTTATATTTCTGCGCGTATTTTGGGAAACAGAAATTGTGTTGCCGCAGTTCCAACGCTGAGAGAGCTTGCATTTTCACAAGATTATATGCTTGCAGGAGAGGTTATGATCGCTCTTGCAAAATTAAAAGACAACGATTTCCGCCCTGAGATTGAAAAAATCATTTTGGATTCTCAAAACCCAAGACTTAAAATTACAGGCGCTGAAGCGCTTGGCTTGTATCATAATGTGGAATCAATTCCGGTGCTGCTGGATATCATGCATGGAAAAGAGCAGCCATTGCATTTAAAAAACGAGGTTATTCTGGCAATTGCCGCAATTCTTGATACGCAGAAAAAGTTTTATAAAATTTTCATTCGTTATGCTAAAAACAACTCACTTGCAGCTACTCTTGCAATGGACGAAGTGGAAGCCGCACTGGAATTTGTAAAGGCGGCTTTGAGTAAAAAGAAAATTCCAAAAGATAGATCTGCTGCAATTGAATCCTGCGCTGGAAATTTTCAAAATGTTGTTGGTAATTATGTTAAGAAAAATAAAGGAGACGAATTTTCTGCATGGATTTTAGAACTTCCCGAAGAATATTCAAGGGGTTCAATCCTTGTAAGAACTTTCCTTTCGGAAGCTGTCGTTGATGACGGTCTTTCTGTCCATGAGTGCCTTCGTCTGTTAATTGTTCACTGGGCTGCACAGGAATTGCGTATATGGGCGGCAAAGGCAAAGTAGTGGTTTAGCAAATAACATATGGTAAACAGCAAACAATAAAGAGGAGATTAATTTTTATTATGCAGAAAAATGATGCCGCCAACAGGCTTGGAACAGAACCTATCAGTAAATTACTTGTACGATTTTCAATTCCCGCGATAACGGGAATGGTATGCAGCGCTCTTTACAATATGGTTGATCGTATTTTTATCGGCCAGGCAGTGAATGAAATCGCACTTGGCGGGCTTTCCCTTGTAATGCCGCTTATGACAATAGGTATGGCATTTGCGATGCTCTTTGGCATTGGCGCTGCAAATATGATTTCAATGCGGCTCGGTCAGGGCAAAAAACAGGAGGCGGAAAACGCTCTGGATCATTGTTTTTTCCTGCTGGTAGGTATTGGTCTTGTGATGATGACTGCCGGGCTTATATTCCTTGATCCGATTCTTTCGCTTATGGGCGCTGCAGAAGGCAGTGAAGCGTTGATTTATTCAAGAGAGTATTTTCGTATAATTCTTTATGGTCTTGTTTTTTTCATGTTGAGTTTTGGTCTTTCCCATTGTACAAGAGCGCAGGGGTTTCCTGCTGTTACAATGATTGGGATGGTGCTTGGAGCAGGGCTTAATATTGTTTTGGATTACCTTTTTATAATCGTGTTCGGATGGGGAGTGCAGGGCGCAGCCTGGGCGACTATTACGTCACAGTTTGTTTCCGGCGTTTATATATTATACTTCATAGTAAGCAAAAAAGCGGTGGTTAGACTTAATCTTAGGATTTTTAAACCTAATCCTGTAATTATTAAACAGATTCTGGCGTTTGGCTCCGCTCAGTTTTTACTTCAATTTTTAATGTCCACTGTACAGCTCTTGATGAATACCAGCATGGGCTGGTACGGAGCTGACTCGCTTGGTGTTGCAAACGGCGGAGATATTGCGCTTTCGGGAATGAATATAAATGGTTCTATTTTAATGCTGATATTAATGCCTGTATTTGGAATTAATCAGGGAGCGCAGCCGATACTTGGCTACAATTATGGTGCGCAAAATTTCAAACGTGTGTTACGTGCATATCTGGGCGCAATTGCCGCAGCTACTTCAATATGTGTTGTTGGATTTGCTGTGGTTCAGATTTTTCCGAATCAACTGGTGTGGATGTTTGCTTCTCAGGGAAGCGATGCGTTAATGCAATTTGCGCCGAGGGCAATGCGAATTTCCATGCTTCTTTTGCCGTTTGCCGGCTTTCAGATAGTTTCTACAAATCTTTTTGTTGTAACAGGCCGCCCCAAGATTTCGATTTTTCTTTCGATGTTAAGGCAGTGCATCGCTCTTATTCCATGTATATTTATTTTTGGCAGATTATGGGGTCTTTGGGGCGTGGTTGCAGCAACACCGGTTGCAGATGGTTTTTCTTTCCTTTTAACCGGCACTTTAATTCTTTTTGAGTTAAAAAAATTAAGGCAGCCTGTAAACCTAAAACCGGCTTGATTTTTACTCCCTTGACTGAAAATCGTTGTTTTTATAGGCTGTATATATATGGGTAGAAGAGGCGGAGGCGGATTTTTTGCTTCCCTGATGGTAAAGTTATTTGCGGCTCTTACAATAATAATTGTTGCTGTAATTGGCGCTGGTCTTGGGTTATCCCTTGCAATGACCGCGAATATCAGAAATCAGGAAAATTTTGTTGAAATTATCCCCGCGCTTCCAACCAGATTATTGGATATAAACGGTAATTTGATAACCGAATTTGCCTCCGATGAAAAACGCGAGCTTGTCTCTTTAGGCGAACTTCCAAGGCATTTGATTTACGCAGTTCTTGCGCGTGAAGATCCGGATTTTTACAATCACCGCGGGTTTAGCATAAGGGCTATTGTCCGTGCCGCCGTTGGATATGTAACCGGAAGAAATCTGGGCGGGGGCTCCACAATTACCCAGCAGGTGGCAGGTACTTTATATGCAGGGCGAAGTGAACGTACAGTGGCAAGGAAGATCCGTGAACTTTGGTGGGCGTTGCAAATGGAACGCCGGTACACAAAAAACGAAATTCTCGAAATCTACCTTAATTATATGCCGATGGGACCCGGCACATACGGAGTTGAAACTGCAAGCAAATATTTTTTCGACCACAGTGCAAAAGATGTAACTATTGCCGAAGCTGCTGTTTTGGCTGTATTGCTTTCCGGTCCGAGCCGTTTTGATCCTATAAGAAACCCTGCCCTTGCAATGGACCGCCAGCATTTTGTACTTGAACGTATGATTGAATTTGGCTATGTCGATAGGGATGAAGCCGAAGCTTCATTTACTGATTTTTGGAATAACTTTGACTGGACAAAGCCGCCTCTTTCGGCGTATTTAACCAGAGAGGACAAGGCTCCGTGGTTCAGTGAACATGTGCGCCGGGAACTTGATTCTTTAATGTACGGTACTATGGATTATTATCGCGACGGTTACATTGTACATACTACTTTGAATCTTGAGCATCAGGCGGCTGCTGAAAGGCTTATGGCGGAAGGTCTTGCAAGAGGAAATGCCGAATACATTGCTTCCAGCAGAAGAAGCAATGTTCAGGCTGAGCGTATATACCGCCCGATTGTTGATTTATTAACTTTGGTTTTTGATCTTACGGATATCCGCGCCGCTACAGCGGGACAGAATGAAGCAAGGGCTGTTTCCCGTTACACGACGACGATTAATCCCATTGTAGATATGATGTCGCTGGCTTTCGGCATACCTGAACTTAGGGATATTACAAGCCATAGTTATGCAATGCTCAGGGAGGCCACAGAACAAAATGTTGTTGAAGGCGCTCTAATCGCTGTTGAAAATGAAACCGGATATATTACCGCGCTTATAGGCGGTTCTAAATATGACGAATCCAATCAGTTTAACCGCGCGACTCAGGGGATGCTGCTTCCCGGTTCTGCCTTTAAGCCGTTGTATTATTCTGCGGCGATTGACACCCGAAGATATACAGCCGCCACAAGAATTTACGACATGCCGATGGTGTTTTACAATGCCGATAACACTCCATATATCCCGGAAAATTTCGGAGGAATATGGAGAGGGTCTGTTTTGCTTTACAATGTTTTATCGCTTTCATTGAATATTCCATCGCTTCAGATACTGGAAGGTATCGGTTTTGATGCCGCAATAGATCGATCCGCTTCACTTTTGGGCTTTACTAACGAAGCTACAATCCGCCGTCTGTTCCCGCGTGTTTATCCTTTGGGGCTTGGCATCACTTCTGTTTCGCCAATGCAGATGGCAAGGGCTTTTGCAATTTTTGGAAATCAGGGGCGTGTTGTTACTCCTATGGCAATTCGTACAGTCGAAGATCGCAATGGAAGAATTGTTTTTGATATTGAAAGAGATGTCCGGCAGCAGGAAGCAAGGATTGGGAACAGAGGTCAGATTATCTCTCCTCAAAATGCATATGTTATGACGAGGATTATGGAGTATGGCGGAACAATAGGAACTCTTGCAATTGGTACGGCGAACGGGGCCAGGTTTACATTTACCGATGACCAGGGAAGATCGTTCAGGATGCCTGTTGCAGGAAAAACCGGAACTACGCAAAACTGGTCTGATGCATGGTCTGTTGGGTATACTCCTTATTACACCACTGCCGTTTGGTTTGGTTTTGACAAGCCGGGGAATTCTCTTGGAACACAGCAGACAGGCGCGCAGCTTGCAGGTCCTGTTTGGGGTGAATTCATGCGTGAGATTCACAGAGGGCTTCCGCAAAGGAGTTTCATACGTCCGGCTACGGGTGTTGTCTATGCAACAGTGTGCAGAAGCTCCGGTCTTATGATGACAGAAAATTGCAATGCAGGCGCGATATCTCTCCCATTCCTTGATGGAACCGTCCCGCGTCAATACTGTGATGAACACAACCGGGAATCAACTCTTGGGCCGAGAGTTCCGGCATTTTCTACGTTTTTTGATGATCCTGCATTGTGGGATTTACTTCCGTCTCTGCCCACTATTGACTGGGACATATTCGGCGATCTTCCTCAAATTATGCCGCCGCAGAACACAACTCCAGTTGATGAAGATTTACAACAGGAAGCCCCCCCCCAGAATTCTGAAACGCCGGTAACGCCAAACAGTTCTGCCGCTCCGGATGATGAAACGCCGGCGGCGCCGCAACCAAGAGAACCTGCAATTACCCCCGATACCGCTATTCTATTTATATCTGAAGATGAAGATGGAGAGGCATCGGATGACGGTTCGAACGATCTGCCTTCATGGAATCCGCTGGATTAAAACTTATGTAATGCTGCCTGGAATTTTTATTATAATTTATGTTGACGTTATGCTTTTATTACTGTTTCGGAATTTATTGATGAACTTATCAAGACAAATTAACCCTTGTCAGGTACTGTGTAGTAATTAAGTGAATGGGGAAGCAAAGCTGTATCAAATTTAATGATCGGAAAAGGGAGCGAATGTCGTATAACGGGGCGGTAACCGTGCGTTGCCATAGCGCCAAGAATTACTTGACAAGAAATCTCAAAAAGCGATAAAATATTTTAAAGGTATAAAAATGCAGGATAATATGTCAGATGTAAGGCAAAATTTAGACGAAATTTCCCAAGTTATAGTTAAAACGGTTCCTGTAGAATCAATTTACCTGTTCGGCTCTTACGCATACGGTAACCCCGGCAAAGACTCCGATATAGATTTATACATTGTATTTAAAGATGAGATGCAAATGCGGGAACTTGATGCAATTACCGCTATTCTTATAGCAATTTCTCCATTTCATAAAATGCCTATGGATATATTAGGATTAAAACAAAACCGTTTTAATGTAAGAAAACAATATGCGACACTTGAAAGAAAAATAGCCAGAGAAGGTGTAAGACTTTATGGATAAAGATGAAATATTACAGCAATGGATTGATAAAGCTAAAGAAGATTTAAGAGTAGCAGAATATTTATCTGCTATGCATCACCCTACACCAGATGAAATAATTTGCTTTCATTGCCAGCAATCAGCAGAGAAATATTTTAAAGCAGTTTTATTTGCAAATGATATTGAACCGCCAAATTCACACGACTTAAAAAGACTTTTAGAAATGTGCCAACCATACAATGCTGAATTTTCTAAATTATCATCAAACGCATATGTTTTAACCAGATACGGAGTAATGCCTCGTTACCCAAACGAACTTGGAATTACTAAAGAAGATATGAAAAATGCCATTGTTAGTGCAAAAAATGTCCAAGATTTCGTCCTTAAAGTATTTAACAAATCATCGTTTTCTGAAAATTGATTTTCGTGTTTCTCCTGTGACAGTACAGGTATACAACATAAACCACGAACACAACAAGGAAATGCTACGAAAACGCTAAACGGCTGTAGTTTACTGACAGACAAGATAAGAGAATACCAAAAACCGGATTAACCATTGTAAAATCAATAGAACTGGCTGCGTATTTTGCTGTTTTTTAGCAGAAGTTGTCCAGAAACATCGTACCAAAGGTACGCAGTTTCTGAACAACTCTATTAAACATTTCCGTGCCAAAAACGGCAAAAAAAATTGACACAATATCTAAAAATATGTTAAAATGCAAACGTGAACAAGCATTTGAACGCACAGGAAATTAGCCCCGCAGTCTTTCCCGCAGGTTCCCTGTTTGTAAGAAATAACTGTTCTACCCCCCCCCCCCCCCACCCAACTAATAAAAAAAAACAAAACTCAAAACAAACACAAATCGGTGTACAACCAACACCTACATT
>Ga0099364_10009057_pt1 | contig 13882 bp, 15 predicted proteins | sample TergutTh196P3_FD_73070 | JGI IMG/M metagenome (GOLD analysis project Ga0099364, IMG submission 73070) | Microcerotermes parvus P3 segment gut microbial communities from Pointe-Noire, Republic of the Congo - Th196 P3 | ecosystem: Host-associated > Arthropoda: Insects > Digestive system > Gut ...
AGGCTACCGTTGAAACCGGGGCAACCAAAAGCACAAAAACCGGCAAAAAGAAATAGCGGGCATACGGCATGAAGAGGCTCGTTCTGGAATATAAGGGCGTGGAAACCGTCTCGAACCCGTTCAGCATGGGCGTCTACAGAATCATGTATGACGCGCTTGATGGAGCGGAAACGCTCACGGAAGCCGCGCTTGACGCCGCCGCGCTTGAGGGCGTGGCGGCGATGTTCGACGGCACGGCGATAACCCGTGATGCATTGAGAGCCGGGGGCGGCATCGACGGCGACGCCATTTTTCTGGCCTGCGTGAAAACGCTCGCTTGGTACAGGGGCGTCAACGCTCGGGGTGGCGAAGCCCTGCCCTCCGCGCTGCAAGAGGGAAACCCCATACACGCGCTTTATAAGGCGTTCATACCCCACAAGCTCCCGGGCGAGCTTGACAAGGAAGATCCGCAACTGCTTTTTGACGTGCTTGCGGCGGAAACCCGCCCATCGGCGAGCGCGGACGACATACCTGACGATTTGAAGGTATTTTATGGGCTGTAAGGGAGGCTTGAGGAAACATGGCTGACGCGACAAGAACGGTATCAACGCGGCTTCGGCTCGAAGGCGAGAGCGAATACAACGCGCAGTTGAAGAACATAGGCTCAAGCCTCAAAGTGCTCTCTTCGGAGCTGGCGGTGGTTTCCGCAAAGTTCGAGGGGCAGTTAAACGGCTACGAGGCTCTGTCCGAAAAAGGCAGGATACTAGCAGCAAGCCTCGACGAGCAGGAGAAAAAGCACAAAGTGCTGTCCTCCGCGCTTGGCGACGCCGTCGCAGCGAGGGAGCGGCTTTCGGCTGCTCTTGAAGATGAGCGGCAGTCTTACGAAAAAATACAAGGCACCGCTGCGGACTCCCAGCAAGCCCAAGACAACCACAAAAAGAGGGTAAACGAGCTTGAGGAGAGCATCGCCAAAGCGTCAAACACCGTCTCGTATTATGGCAAGGAAGTCAACTTTGCGGAGGCGGCTGTTATAAAGGCAAGCAAGGCACTTGAGGAAAACAACGCCTATCTCGCGGAAGCGGAACAAGCCGCCGATGGTACTGCATCGTCGATAGACGGCGCGGGCAAGGCCGTAAAGCAAGCCGCAAGCGACATAGGCGAATTTGGCAAGGAAGCGCGGCAAGCCGGCGAGGACTCCGAGGAGATGGGAAGCAAAGGCTCTGAGGGAGTCGAGGCGATAGCGTCCGCGCTAGCGGCTGCCGGGATTGCCAAAGGCGTCAAGGAGATAGCGGATATGCTCCGCGAGTGCGTCGATGCCGCCATTGAGTTCGAGAGCGCGATGGCAGGGGTCAGGAGGACGGTCGGAGGATCGGAATCGGAGATAGGCGCGTTCGCATCGCAGATCCGCGAAATGTCAACGACGATCCCCATGACGACCGGCGAGCTTGCAAAGATAGCGGAAACGGCGGGGCAGCTTGGCATCGCGTCAAGCGACGTCATGGGTTTCACCGAGGTAATGGCAAAACTTGGCACGGCGACCGACATAACGGCGGAGCAGGCAGCGGCCATGCTTGCGCAGTTCGCAAACGTAACGGGCTTGGACCCGGCGGACTATGGGCGCATGGGCGCGGTCATTGCGGAGCTTGGCGACTCCACGGCAACCACTGCAGCGAAAGTCGTTGAAATGTCACAGCGCATGGCGGGAGCCGCTTCGGTCGCGGGATTCTCGCAGACGGACATAATGGGGCTGTCGGCTGCGGTCGGGTCGCTTGGAATCGAGTCACAGGCGGGCGGCACAGCAATGGCAACCCTGATATCAAAGCTTCAGACGGCGGTGGAGACCGGCGAGGGGCTTACGGAGTTCGCGGAAGCCGCCGGAATGGGCGCGGCTGAGTTCTCCCGGCTATGGGGCAGCAACGCGGTCGGTGCGCTTGATGCTTTCATTAAAGGCTTGGGCGACACTGAGCGGACTGGCAAGTCTGCAATCGTCATGCTGGGTGAGCTTGGCATAAATAACGTGAGGCAGCGCCAAGCGATAATCGGTTTATCGGAAGCCGGGGACCTTCTGTCGCGGACGATAGCGCAGGGCAGCCGCGCATGGGAGGAAAACACCGCGCTTGGCGATAAAGCAGCAATCATGTATGAAACCATGGAGTCAAAGCAGACGTTGCTTGCAAACTCCGTGGACAACCTGAAAATTGCGATAGGCGAGCAGCTTATGCCCGCGTTGAGCGGCGTGGTCGATGCCGGAGCGGGCATCGCGCAATGGGCTGCCGATTTCATTGAGCAAAACGAATGGTTGGTGCCGGTCATAGCCGCGCTGTCTGCTGGCCTTGCGGTGCTTGCGGTCGGGGTCGGGGGACTTACGCTTGCCGTGAACTTCGCCATACCCGCAATACAGTCGATGAACGCGGCTCTTGCTGCAAACCCTGTGTTTGCGGTCGTGGCGGCGGTCACCGCGCTTATAGCCGTGCTTGGCACCCTTGCTGCGACGATGCCGAATAGCGAGCTCAAGGAGTTCCGCGACGGGCTTGACGCGATTGGCAAAGCCCGTGAGGAATCGGACGCTAAAACGCTTGCTTCCGCGTCGGTCGCTGAAACCTATATAAACAGGCTAAAGGCTCTTGAAGCGCAGGGGCTTGACACCGCAGACGCGCAGCGCGAGTATTCCACCGTGGTCGATCTCCTGAACAGGACGATACCCGGGCTCAACGCGACGATAGACGAGCAGACCGGGCTTATTGACGGCGGCACGGAAGCGCTGCTTGCGAACACTGAGGCTTGGAAGGAAAACGCGCTCGCCCAGGCGATGCAGAACATGGCTCTTGAATATGTCGAGGCGCTTGCGGAGGCACAGGTCGAGGCGGCACTGAGGCAGCGCGAATTGACGGCGGCTACGATAGAGTATGAGGCAACGTATGAGCGGCTGGAAGAACTGACGGCTCAGCAAGCGGCTCTCTCGGAAGAGGAGGCACTAGCGAATCAAGCATTGCAAGATTCAATCGAAGAACTTGCAACTGATTTGAACCTTCTTGCAATGGAGCTTGGCAATGCGGAAAACGCATATGAGCGGTCGACTCGCAAAGTGGAGGAAGCACAGGAAAAGGTCAACGAGTATTCCGATGCCATTACCGACGCTATGAACGCATCAAGCTCCGGCACGGCATCCGTTGAAGCGTTGAACGGCGCGGTGGCATCACAGGAAACAGCATTGTCCCGGGCAAGCGTGACGCTGGAAGACCTCACCAAGTCCTACAAGGCGTTGTCGTCCGAGATAGGCATGCTGGTATCGGCGTTCGATGAGCAGCATTCGAGCGGCGAACTGTCGCTTGACACGGTGGCAAAGCTGATTGAGGCAGGATATGCGTCGGCACTTGCGATAGACGAGGAGACCGGTGCCGTCTACTTGAACGCGGAAGCATACTACGAGCTTATAAGCGCAAAGCTTATGGAGCAGCGGGCGGCTGCGGAAGCGGCGATGAGAGGGCCGCAGATAGCGGCCATGGCAGCGGAGCAGAGCGCGGCGGAGGCATTGGCGCGGGGCAACATCGAGCTTGCCTTGTCATACCTTCAAGTTGCTGCCGCCGCAAAAGCGGAAGCGGACGGGATAGAGGCAAGCCTCGCTGCCATGGAGGGCGCGATGCAGAGGCTCCGCGACGCATCAGGGCAGTCTTTGGGCGGCGGGTCACGCGGAGGCGGAGGAGGAGGCGGCGGTAGCGGCGGCTCTTCCGCTGATAGCCGAGCCGTTTCGGAAGCCCTTGCCGCTGAGAGGCGGGCAACGGAGGAGATGGAGCGGTCGATAGCCGCCGCGCTTGAAGCCGTAAAAACAGGGTACCTGTCATTGGAGGAGGCCGCTGAGACATTCGGCGTCTCCCTTGAGGAAATTACGGAGCGGCATTCAATCGCCACGCTGTACGATGAACAGATGGAGCTTGCGGTGGCGGCCGTAACAAGCGGCTCCGCTACCGTTTTCGAGGCAATGCGTCAGTTCGGCGTTGAATACTCCGATCTCGCGTCCGCAATCGAGGCAGCGGGCGGCGGAATGAAAAGGCAGTATGACGCGCACCGCGAGGAGCTTGACTACCACTACAGGATGGGGCAGATATCGACGAGCGAATATTATGATGCGCTGACTTCGCTACGCGACGAGTACCTTGAGGAAAACTCCGCGTCATGGCGGATGGCCAACGTGGAGCTATACAACATGCAGCGCGACATGAACGCCGCCATGGTGCGCGACCAGGAAGAGGCATACAGGCAGATGCTCGAAGCGGCGAAGGCTTACGCCGCCGCGCAGAAAGCAGAACTGAGCGGGATACTCGCATCACAAAAAGAGCTTATAACCTCTGAGCTCAACCGCAAGAAGGATGCTCTCAATGAGCAGCTTAAAGCGAGGAAGGAAGCGATAGCCGCAGAACTCGACGCGGAAAAAGCGCGGCTGGGCGCGATCATAGACGGCATCAACGCCGAAATGAGGGCAAGGCGCGAGCTGAGGGCGGACGACGACGCGGAAGCGAAAATAAAGCAAGCCGAGGAAAAAGTAGGCGACGCGCAGCGGTCGCTTGCGGCAGCGCAAGCTCAGATGGAATATGCCCGGGACAACGCAGCGAAGGCGGAAGCCGAAAAGCTGGTGCTGCAAAAAGAAAAAGCCCTCTCCGACGCGCAGGACGCATTGAAGAAAGCCCATCAGGACTACGAGGATCAATTGTGGTTCAGGGAAAAGCAGACGGAGCTTGACGCTGCAAAATCGGAAATATTGACTGCGGAGGCAAAAGCGAAAAACGCCCGCGAGGAAGCCGAGGCGGAAGTCAAGTCGCAAATCTCGGATGCGGACTCGCAGGCAAAACGGCATAATGAGCTGCTGCAGCAGGAAATACAAGGGCATATGGCGAGGGTCGAGGCGGATGCCAATGCATCCGCCGTCCGCGTCGCGCAGGAGCGGTCCGAGCTTGAAGCCCGGGCGATGCTCAATGCGTACATACGGACGGTGAACGAGGCGGCGGAGCAAGCCGCAAACGTCGCGGCGAGCGCGGCGGCGGGCGCGGTGACGAACGCTATAACGAAGAACGCGGAAGTCAACGTGACATACACTAACGCGGCGGCGACGAGCGGGCAGATAGCGTCTGCGGTGCAGAAAGCCCTCGACAGGATGTGAGGTTTAGTTTGTGGAAGCCTTCAAGTATTCCTTCAAGCCCTGTTGGAGTATTTGTGAAAAAGGAGCGTTGGCAAGCTCCGCTTGATGATTGAGCCATGCGGGTATTGAGAGCGTTTTCTTTACTGCCCTTATGTCGTTCGCTTTGCGGTATTCGTCCGTGTCCGCCAAAATGAGCGTCAAGGTTTCGGAAGGTCCGCAAGGCAAGGTTTCGGAAGGCGTGGGAATGGTTTCCTTTTTATTCTCCGCATCCCACAGCCACATTTCAATTGCGTCCTTCGCCATGAAGAGCGCATCAGCCATGTCGTCTCCGAACGTATGGCAGCCGGGAAGATCGGGAACGGTGGCGCTGACTTTCCCTTCGTCGGGATATAGGATAACCGGATAGACGTACCTCATAATGTCACCTCGTAAATCATAAGTATATATACCGCCCGAAGGCCGGGGGCTTATTTAAGCCCCGTGCTCTTCAGGATGCTGTTTAGGGTTCCGGCGGGAATGTCGCCTGTATGTCGGGGGATAGGAACTTTTACGCCGGGCTTGTTGGGGTGGGTTGCCTGTTCGTGGTTTGCTCCTTGCGATATCGTCCACCCATCGGCTTTTAGTTGCCTCTTTAGCTCTTTTGTCGTCATTCCCTCACCTCCTACGGTTATTATAACACGTAATATCACGTATGTCAATACTTTTTGCAAATATTTTTTAACTTTTTTTGTAGTTTTTTCAACTTTCTCTCAACTTTTTTGAGAATTTTCAAAGCATAATTTCAAGGAGGCATCGTATGGCAAGGACACTTGAATGGCACGCGGCGAACGGGGATGTCATACATTTCTGCGAGTCGCCGCCTTACATGCTTGAAACATTTTACCCCGGGGTGCCGTCCGGTGCCGCTGAGACGGCGCGAGGTGTCCGGACGGACGGTCAGGCGACGTATCACGTTTCGGCGGAGCCTTTGACACCATCGGCGACCGGCGCGGTAATTGCGGAGGGTGGCTCTTACGGCGAGACACAGACGAAGCTCGACGCATTGCGGATGCGTTTGCAAGCCGCGCTTAACCCAAAGCATTTCGGGACGCTCATATACAACGGCTATGCGGGCTCTTTCAAGCTGAGGTGCCGCCCGATTACGGGTGCGCAGTTCGACAGGCGTTTTGGGAACACGCACAAGATTGACGTCGAGTGGATAAGCGACGATCCCTATTGGACGGCGAAGAACCCCATGACGCTGTCCGTGGGATTGATACGCAAGCTGTGGCGGTTCCCATGGCACATAAAGCCGACCGCTTTCGGATCGATACTCAACCGGGGGATCATAAGCAACCCGACTAACATAGACATATACCCGGTCATAACCATATCGGACACGGAAAGCAGCAAGATAACGGTCGGCAATGCGTCCATCGGCGAGGCAGTGACGGTCGCGCATAGCATTGAGCGCGGCGAAAAGCTCGTTCTGGACATGGCGGAGCCTTCGGCGAAGCTGATAGGGATTGGCGGCGAGGAGACGGATGTGACGCACTGGACCACGGTTGACAGCGCGTTCCCATGGCGGATCGTCCCGGGCGGAAACGACGTGTACAGCGCGGTGGACAACCCCGAGCTATCACCAATTATTATGATTACATGGTATTTGCCGGAAGGCGGGTTGTGACATGGAAATCAGGGTATACAGGCCGCCGGAAACCGGAGATCCGCGCTTCGTACCGGTCTGCGCGACGAACGCCGCGCAAAGCATACGTTATGTTGAGCGGTTTCATACATACGGCAGCTTTGAGATAACGATGCCTACGGCGGCATATGGCGCCGACAAGTTTGAAAAGTATATGCTCGTCTACATCGACAGGTCGTTTTGGGGGATCGTGCTGGGGGTACATTACTCTTTGAGCACGGGCGGCGACATGAAAACCATCGTTGGGCTATGCATCAAGGGCTTGACATATGCACGCTGCACAATGCCTCCTTCATACACCTATGAGCAAGTGGGCGGCACAGCCGGTTACGACGTCGTGAACGGCTCAACGGAGACGTGCATGAAGCACTACATCGAGTCAAACTTCTTTAGCGCGTCATCGCCAACGAGGAACATACCGGGCTTGGAAATCGCGCCCGACCTTGGGCGCGGCAATCCTAACGACTACTACATGACGCGTTTCGCGGAACTGTCCGGGGTGCTTGAAGACCTTGGTAAAAGCGCGGGCATTGGCTACGTTATAACGCCGGACCTCGCGGAGGGCAAGCTGGTTTTTGACGTCGCCGAAGGATGCGACAGGAGCATGGAGCAGTCCGGCAACCCGAGGGTGCTCTTCGAGGTGCGGCGCCGCAACGTGGAAAGCATGGAATACCGAAATGACGACATGAACATGCGCAACCTCTTTTATGCGACTTTGAGCGGCGCAAGGTATGAGGACGAGGCTTACACCGCGACCGTAACGAGGGATGGAGGAGACCTGCCGTCCGGGATACGGAGATGGGAACGCCACATGGACATATCGGCGACTCACCCAACGCCCGGGCAGGAGCTTACGGAGCTTACGCGCTTGGCAAGGATGCAAGCCGGGAGCTACGAGACGGCGGAACTGTTCACCGCGTCGATATTGAACATGCCCAAGAAATACCGCGAGGACTATTTTCTGGGCGACATAGTCACCGTGCAGAACCATGAGTGGGGCGTCTCCATGCATGCCCGCCTTACGGAGATGAGCATCGAGGCATCTGACGGCGGGGTCAAGCATACCGCTACTTTTGGAGAGGCGCCTTTGAATTTTATAGGCCGCCTAAGGCGGCAGATAAAGGGAGGATGATATTGGAATGAAAAGCTACTTTTTTGACGCTCACGTCACGGGCATGGAGCCGGACGGCTCGCCCATCTACGACCGCGAATACTACGCGGAGGACCACGCAAACTATTACAAGTCGATCTTCGATAACGGCGTGTTTATGAAAAACAACGTTGACTGCTGCAAGGTTTCAAACGTCGGCGGTTCGGGCGGTGAGCCGCATAAGTTGCAGGTCGCGCCCGGGCGGGCGTTTATAAACGGCTATCAAGGCATAACTGACGGCACTGATGTATTTATTACGTCTTCGTTGCCCGATGGATTTTACCGAGTGGTGATACGGCTTGACAAGAGCGAGGACGTTCGCGGGTTCTCTTGCGAGCTTCTGAGCGGAGGCGCCGTTGATTATCCCGAGATTGAGCGGGGCGCGAACATCCATGACCTATGCCTTGCTAACATTGAGGTTTCAAATGGCGTCCCAACTGTCGAGGACACGAGGAATGATCCCGACTTATGCGACCAAGTTGCGTTTGCGGTTCTTCCAATGGAGCCGCCTTATTACCCCCCGTCGGATCTTCCGCAGATACTATGGACTTACGCTAATTTCCCCGAGACGATGTCTCAAGGCGAGATTGACCAGATTGAGGGCAACCCGAGCTTGATGGAAATGTGGGAAGATAGTCGCGTATATAAAGCGGTCTTTGAGGCAGCCTCGCAAGCGGATGCGGAAGCCGGAATACTAGACGAACTCCGCAGTTGGTCTCCGGAACGAGTCGCACAGGCTGTGCGCAAAGTACCCATGACCGGGTTCGCCGCAGCCGCCGGAACGGTAGCTGCAACAGACTCGCTCATACAGGCTCTTAACAAGTTGGCATACATCGCGACTCAAGCGGAAGCAGAGGCGGGTACGGTGACGGTACCCCGCGCATGGACCCCCCAGAGGGTTTCCCAGGCAATAAAAAAAATCTCGTCGCCGGTGCTGCTGTATGAATCAACTTTGAGTGCGGATGCGAACAGCGTCGCTATCAACACGACATCGTTCGCGATAAAGGCGAATTATGCAGAACTCGAACTGCTGATTACAAATGAGAAATACCCGCAAGGATCGGCGGTCAATACACTTGCTTCAAGTTTTGCTGTCAGGCTCAACAATCTGTCAACGAATGTTTATATCTCTGGCAATTATTCAAATACAGGAAACCTCAGCAATTATTTGTGTGGAGCCAATGTGCATAACTCAAGCGAAAAATCCGGTTCTTACGCAAAACTCCGTTTAATAGTCCTTCCGGTGCAGGGGGGGAAACTGCCTGTTCTTGGTGAATTGTTGGGTATCAGCACTAATGACATTAGCTTGTCGGGGGCTGCTTTTTTTGTAAACACATACACTAGTCTAGCATTGCTTCCACCAACGGGCGATCTAACCAGCATAAACCTTACCTACACGGTAGCAACTGCGCCAAGCCCGCCAATATTCAAAAAAGGCACGCTGATCAAACTATATGGATATAAGAGGTGATGACGATGGAAACATTAGTTGAGACATTAGTGCTGCATGAGGACGGGACGCAGACAATTGAATACCTTGAAGGTTTTGCAAAAGCGTACCCGCCTATAAAGGAAGGCGGCGAAGAACCACCGTCTTACGAGGAGTTGGAGGAGGCATTATTGATAATGACTGGAGGCAAGGACAATGAGCTCATTGATTGAAGCCGCTAAAGCGGCGAGGCGAAAACAGATAGCAATTGAAAAAAGAACGGACTCCATCGACGCGGCGCTCGTCACGCTAATCACCATGACCGACTTCACGCTGAGCGAGACTACGAGGCGGCAGCTGCTCGGCTACCCCTATTCGTTTTTCCCTGAATGGGACGGCGATACGAAAGCGCAGCGCACTAAGGGCAGCGTTGTACGCGAGGGCGAGGTCAAATGGCTATGCACTAACCAAGGCGTCATCAACCCCAACCCAACGGAATCAGGGCTCACGACTCCGTTCCGGTCGCCAAGCGAATATGACGAAGACGGCACGGCGCGGCAATGGATGCAGAAGGAGTTCTGCGTCACCGGCATGGTACGGTGGCACAATGGCAAACGGTACCGCGTCAAGCCGAGGGGCGACGGCGGCTCTTTAGCCAACGACTCCGCTACCCCGCCGCCGAACGACACGAATACATGGGAGGTTGTGGGATGAACAAATGCGAAGCAATCAAGGCGGTGAAGTCCTGCGTGAATAACGAGAACAACCGGTATTTGCTTATACTCGTGCTTGCAATCGCCGCCGCGCTGATACTGCCAAAAATAACCCAAGACGCATTTTTGCGGGAGCGAATTGCGACCACCACCGATGCTGTCGACATGCTCGCAGCGGCAGTCGAGGCGGCGCCAAGCCGCCCATGGTACGACCATGAACTCAACATCCGCGACGGCGTGGAGCATCTCGACCAGGTTGAACAGGTATATGCCGCAGCTTTCAAGGTCATTGACGGCAAAAAAGTACAGTTTACTGAGCGGTTCTATGAGACATCGCCGTTTGAGCCATTCGATTTCCCCATATTTGTGGGAGCAGTGGACGAAAGCACAAGTGGCCATGTAGTAATAAAATATGCGCCTGATAATCAAGGCACGCGCGATCTGCATTTATATTTCCGGTGGATGCCCTTGTACTCGGGTGCCGGGGAGCAGTATCTTGTCGTTGTTGGCGTGTCTAAGCATAGCATCGTATCCAACGCCTACAAATGGCTGTCCGTTGGATTATGGCTGCTCGTTGCGGCAGTTGCGGTGCCTACGGTCGTGTGTGTCCTCCGTGTCGCGGAGTGCGGCAATGAGCGGGATGGTAGCAATAACCCGGACAGGGGGCGGTTCAGATTTTTGACATCGAAAAAATATGGGTGATGATAGCAATGGTGCTATGTGCGATGCTGTCGGCTAGCGCAAAGTGGCTCAATTTGAGAAAGCGAGAGCGGAAAACAACGCTGATGGCAGAGGCGGCAACCGCGACCGCTGCGGGTGTCGGTGTTTTCCTGCTTCGTATGGCGTTCAATTTTGACGTTTACCTCGGTTGTTTCTTTGCGCTCGCTTCCGGCTTTCTGGGCGTGAGCGGCATCCAGGCGATTTTCAAGAACAGCGCGGTCGCAGCGGTAAAGAAGATGGGTGTTGACATCGAACCCGCGAAGAAGGACGACTGAGCGGACAAAATCGGACGAGTAAAAACAGCAAACTATCAAAGACATTCGTAAAGGAAAATGGTCTATGAACGAATTAGCCAAATACCAACGGGAGCTTCCTGACACCATGGACGACCTAATGAAATTCCTGCTTATAGCTCCGGTCAAAGCGGTGGCAATAAAAGCAGAGATTCGCGCATTGAAGAACCTAAAGACTGCCGAGTACGTCTTGGAGCAGAAAAGGCATGAGCAGCGTGTGCTTGCTGAATTGATGCTTGACGCAAAGACGAAGGTTGGTGAACTGACATCAGCACTACCAATAGGAAGCTATGATAGGGGTAATCAATATAAAAGTGGCTCCCCGACACTGGTGTCGGGTAGCCACAAATCAAAAACCCAAGTTGTCAGTGAATCAGGTCTTTCACAAAAGCAAGTGGAGCGGTACGAAACATTGGCTAAAAACAAAGATCTCGTTGAGCAGGTCAAGGCAGAATCTCGGGAGAGCGGAACAATGCCGACTGCAAAACGTGTCATATCACTAGCACAAGCACGTAAAGAGAAAGCAGCTAGTGAGCTTATAAGCGACTTGAAGGAAATCAACCGAAACCGTAGCAACCTCGCGAAACTGCGTAAAGCACTGTCCAATCCTACGCTGTATGGGTTTTTGAACGATAGCGACGAAACACTTGCATCTGCGGTCAAAGCCGAAGGTGATTTCGATGATCTTGTTAAAGACATAGACCAGTACCTTTTCGTGCTTCAAAAAATAAAGAGCAAACTAATTGCTCTGAAAGGAGGATATTATGAATGGTGACAATACATCATTGAGGCCAATCATAAAACATGAAATCGAAAGGCTCATAACCGCTACCGGCAAAATTAATATATCAGATATCGTAAAGATAATTGAGCCGCTATTTAGTTTCAATATTGACGAGGCGTTTCAAAAAGCACTCAAAAGTTCCGTAAGAAGCGTCATTGCATCAATCCACGATAGATACGGCGATAGGGCAATGTATGCAATAGGACGCACAGGAGATTACATAAGCCTTGAGATTTGCAAATCGGTGGATGACTTGAAATCTGTTTACAATCTTCTAATGGCACTAGAAAACGGGTTTCATCAGTCAAAAAAAAGAGTGAGCAAAATGATAGATGGTCAAATCAGTTTTTATGAAATGCCTTACAGCAATAATGCGGATGACAGTGAATTGGTTGCTGTCGGTATGTAGCATATAATCAACGGCGGAACAACCATCTTTTTTGCATGATAACCTTTCCAAATCCTAGAAATGTATCGTAAAGAGTTGCGCTTAATGTTCTCGAAGCTCTATCTACCGGATTGTCGCAAGCGTTTAAGTTCTTGTAGCGAACTGGAGCATTGGCAAAGCCGCTGTAGTACATTTTGTTAAAGTGATTGACGTATCTGTTGAACATCAGCGAGTATTTATCGGTTTCGTTGCTGTTTGTGTAGTTATTCATGTAAACACCTCTCTAATCAATCATTACTCAACTTCACATAACCAATATAAAGCATAAACCTACTCGAATGTCAATAAAAATGAAAGAATTATTCAAAAAAAGAAAGGAATATTCAAATGAGCGAGATTATACAAGCGCATACCCGGGCGGAAGTGATTGCCGGGGCTACCAGCGGCGTGTGCGAGGTCTGGGATCTGCAGAGCAACATAAAGTTCAGGCTGCGCACGGGGCCGCCTGTGGGCTACGACCACAGCGACTGGATGCCGGAGACAGAGGCGGACTGCGCTCTGCTGCGTCAGGCGGGCGGTCGGTCATGGGAGGCGAGGCCCGCTGTGATAACGTACCCCAACGGGTTCAAAACTGCCATATCTTACCACACGTTCAATCACTCGATACGATTGTTCGCGGCTGCCTACGGATTCGGCGTCGTGCCGGAGGTGACGAGGGCGACCGAGCGGGTCAACGGCGCGTGGGTGCCGGGACACCACTGCTGCGTGCATTTCGCGGACTCCTGGCGGCTGCGGGCGGATGACAATTTCACGCGCAATATGAAAGCCGCTGTCGAGCGGGCGGCGGTGCTTGCAAACGCCATGGGCGAGGAGCAGTACCCAACGATGCCTCTGCTCTACGTTGGCAGTTCCGGCGAATACGTCAAGGAGGCCCAACGGCTCATAAACGAAAAAGGCTATACGCCCGCATTGTCCGTCGATGGCGGCTTCGGCGCGTTGACTAAGGCGGGCGTCGAGTGGGTGCAGAAGCAATACGGCATCGAAGTCTCAGGCATGGTGACCATCGGCACGTGGCGGCTGCTCCGTGCGGAAGAGAGCTATCCGACAGTCGAAGAAGAGAAAATGTCCGGCACCGGCAATAACCCGTCCGCATGGGCGGCGGATGCAACACGGTGGGCGATTGAGCGGAACATTTTCGTCGGGGACGGCGACGGCAACTACGATTGGCAGGGAAATATCACGAGGGAGCAGGTCGCGCAAGTCCTCTACAATATGTTCGAGGCTCCGCGCAAGGGGGACATGGAGCAATGAGCGGAATAGATACGGATAAGAACGGATAAGAGAAAGGAATTTTGAACTATGAACAATTTTGAAACATTCGCGATGATACTTTCGATAATTGCTATCTTGGGCGTCGCGCTGGTCGCTCTGCCCGCGCTGCGGAAGAGGGGCATCGACCCGGATGCGGCTATCAAGCAGGTCAAGGAGACCGCCGAGACCCTTAAAGCGACGGTGGAGATTGTCAAGCCGTTTCTGCCTGAGCATGAGGCATTGGATAGGCTCGACGCCGTCTTTGATCTTGTGGACGTAGGGGTCGGCGCGGCGGAG
>Ga0099364_10009058_pt1 | contig 13878 bp, 7 predicted proteins | sample TergutTh196P3_FD_73070 | JGI IMG/M metagenome (GOLD analysis project Ga0099364, IMG submission 73070) | Microcerotermes parvus P3 segment gut microbial communities from Pointe-Noire, Republic of the Congo - Th196 P3 | ecosystem: Host-associated > Arthropoda: Insects > Digestive system > Gut ...
TAGGCTGGTAGAGCGAGGAACCCATGCGCAGCTACTGGAACTGGGCGGAGTGTATAGGGAATTGTACGAAACCCAATTCAGGCGCGCTCTGGATGATGCAGAAGAAAGGCGAGTCAGCGAGGAGCTTGGGGTTAGATAACAACCTTTCAACCGACAGACAGGCTACAAGGCATTGCGGTATATATTGTTCCGATAAACAGTACCTGGCAGCAGTTCTGAAAAACGTGGGATAATGATTGCGCAATCCCTATTGCATCATCGCTGCACCACTTGCACGAAAGTTTGATGTTCTGAGCAGTAATTGTACCCTGGTGGTTATTTTTCGAAAGAGAAGAGGTTGATATGTCAGCTAGGGGGGGCGGTCGAGTGCGATTTCGGCCACTGACAGAAGAAGAAAAACGCAATGCACCAAAAGTCACCTTGCCTTTGCTTAAACGGGTATTCAGTTACATTGTACCCTATTGGCAAAGGATGCTTGTGGTGGTTCTTTGCATAGTAGCATCATCATGGTTGGCTTTGCGACCTTCCATAATCATGGGCAGAATCATTGACGAAGGATTGATTGGAGGAAATCTGGACACGTTGATGATGCTGATTGCGCTTTCGTTCGGATTACTGATATTGTCGAATCTGATTGGAGTCCTTGAGAGCTACTTGAATGTTTGGATTGCGCAGCATATAACATATGACATGCGAAACAAGATGTTTCGGCATCTGCTTAGCATGTCCCATAGATTCTTCACAAGCACTCGGCAGGGAGAAGTCATTACAAGAATGACAACAGATATTAGAGGAGTGCAGCAGATTATCGCCGGCACTCTTACAGGCATCATAAATAACCTTACCCTAGCCATTTTGTCAATTACTGCAATGTACCAAAGAAACTGGATATTGGCAACTGCAGGGGTTTTGCTGGTGCCGTTCCTCATCATACCGACGCAGACAGTAGGATTGGCTCGCTGGCAAATAACATATCAAGTTCAAGCAAAAAGAGATATAATCAACCAGATATTTTCAGAGACCATGAGCGTTTCAGGGCAGATGCTTGTGAAGACCTTTACGCGTGAGGATGTGGAATATGATCGATACGAAGCAGTGAACTCGGAAATCATCGAGCTAAACATCAAAGAAGGAATGGCAGGTCGTTGGTTCAGGGCATCCATGGGGGTGCTGATGAGCGCAGGACCAATCGCAATCTATCTGATAGGTGGACTGCTCATGCTTAAATATGGAAAGAGCGACCTCACAGTTGGCGACATCATTGTAATGGTCGCTCTTTTAAACCGACTATACAGACCTGTGAACTTGCTTTTGAACATGCAAGTGGACATTGTAAGATCCATGGCATTGTTCACGCGTATTTTCGACTATTACGACAAGCCAATTGAGATAATTAACAAGATTGATGCGGTTGTACCCCCGGGCAAATTAGAAGGTAGATTGGAATTCGCTAATGTGAGCTTTCATTACAATGAAGAAACGCCGATACTCCTAGATATCTCATTCACAGTGGAAGCAGGACGCTCTGTGGCGATAGTAGGAGCCTCCGGAGCAGGGAAATCTACGATTATTAGCCTGATACCAAGACTGTATGATGCTGTTAGCGGTAAAATCTTGTTAGATGGACACGATATTCGCGACCTTGACCTCACATGGCTGAGGCAGAACATAGGTCTCGTCACCCAGGACACGTATCTGTTCAATGATACGATCCGCAACAACTTGCTCTATGCAAACACTGATGCCACAGAGGAAATGCTTATAGATGCTTGTAAAAAAGCGAATATCCACGATTTTATCAATACTCTGCCCCAAGGATATGACACTCAAGTGGGCAACAGAGGAATCAAACTGTCCGGAGGCGAGAGGCAACGGGTGTCCATAGCGCGTATCATATTGAAAAACCCGGGTTTCATTTTGCTGGACGAAGCCACCAGCTCACTGGACTCGATATCTGAAAGCTTGATTCAAGCCGCCATCGAACCGCTGTTAAAAGGGAAAAGCAGCCTGATTATTGCTCACAGACTCAGCACAATCATGGCTTGCGATGAAATACTTGTTATGAATCAAGGACGGTTGGTGGAGCGAGGGACACATGCGCAGCTGCTCGACCAAAATGGTGTATACAAAGAGCTGTACGAAACCCAATTCAGACGAGCATTGGATGATGCCCAAAGCAGGAGAGGGAAATAGGGATTAGAGTATAGGATACTAAATACAGGATATATGATTTAGAATTTAGGATTTTGAGATGAGATGCTGCGCTATATGGTTTTGCATACAGGCATAGGTGCATAAATCGTTGATGCACAGGGTATTGATGGATTGCTGCTGCGGATAACACCGGTATTGAAATAGGAGGAAAACTCTATGTCATTTGATAGATTGCAAAAAAGAATCAACGAATTGAAAAACCCAACTGTAGTGGGTCTAGATCCGGCACTGGACAATATACCGCCTGAGATTTTAAACAAACACATTGAAGATAAAGGAGAGACCCTTGCAGCGGCAGCGGGAGCGGTATATGAATTCAATACAGGACTCATAGATGCTATTTATGACATAGTTCCTGCAATAAAAGCCCAGTCTGCTTTTTATGAATTACTTGGTCCGGAAGGTGTCATAGCACTAAAAATGACATTTGATTACGCGAAATCTAAAGGTATTTATGTTATCAACGATGCGAAACGCAACGACATAGGACCCACTGCAATAGCATACAGCGGGGCTTATCTGGGGACTGTCAAAATCGGTGAAAAAGAATTGCATCCATTCGATGTCGATGCGATGACGCTGAATGCATACTTGGGAACCGATGGAATCATGCCATTCATTGCAGATGCCATCAAATATGACAAAGCTATGTTTGTTCTAGTGAAAACATCGAACCCGTCCTCTGGAGAACTCCAAGACAGGTTCTTGGCAAGCCGCAGGGAAAACCACAGAGAAAGCGCTCTTGTCACAGGCGGCGGGGATGCTTCCGGAGTGTTGGAAGATTCCGAAAACGAAGCAATTCAATTGGAAAACGACCCAAAAGATTCCCAAACCCTTTATAGTACAGTTGCGGACCTGATGGAGGAAATATCAAAAGACACAATTGGAGACTATGGCTTTACCCGCGTGGGAGCCGTTGTTGGAGCGACATATCCGGAAGAAATGAAATTCTTGCGCTCACGCTTGAAAAACACTTTTTTCCTGGTTCCCGGTTATGGAGCACAAGGCGGTTCTGCTGCCGATGCCGCCCTTGCCTTCCAAGATAACGGGCAAGGCGCGATAGTAAATTCCTCAAGAGGGATAATTGCAGCCTGGAAGCAAAATGATCAAGAATTCAAAAATGCCGCCAGAACCGAAGCTCTGCGAATGAAAGACGAGCTGTCTGCTATGCTGTTTTGATTTCATGGTATAGGCAAGAAGCGATAACAGGTCAAACTCGAATGGCTCTTTTCCGTGAAACGAAGGGGATTGCATATAAAACTCTAAATAATACTGCTCCTTGATACCGGAAAGAGGTATCAAGGAGCAGCAACTTAAGACGATTTTAAAACCATATCTTTGTATTATCCCATGCCATTTAGGCTCTCGTTGAGATTGACCAGCAATGACCGGGCTTTTTCGAGCTTCTCACGCTCTGTGTTGATCACTTGATCGGGAGCTTTGGAAGTAAATTGCTCATTTGCGAGCTTTTCTTCGGTGCGCTCTATTTCAAGTTTTGCTTTCGCGATTTCCTTGTTGATGCGTTCGCGCTCCTTATCCACATTAACAAGATCGGCTAGCGGCATATATAGGCGCGCTTCGCCGGTAGCAACAGAGACAAGCCCGGACATCTCGGCAGGATTGTCAGTGCTGATTGTCACATCAGAAGCATATGCGAGCCTGCCAAGATAAATTCGCCCGGATTCAAACACAGCGGATTTGTCAGAAACGATGTGAAGACTGGATTTCTTTGAAGGTGGCACATTCATTTGGGATCTTTGTGCCCGGACGGCACGAATTGCCTCGATAATGGACTCGAAATCCGCCTCATCAGCGGGAAAATGCAATGATTGCGAAAAACCGGGATAGCTTTGCATCATCAAAGCAGGCAATCCGTCTGATTGAATGCTTTGTCGCGCCGGCAACGCTTGCCAAATCTCTTCAGTGATAAATGGCATAAAAGGGTGCAGCAGCGTCAATAATTCGGTTAGGACATAAAGCAGCACCTTTTGAGCATTCAAAGCCGATTCGCCACCGCTCTGCAACCTGGGCTTTGTCAATTCAATATACCAGTCGCAGTAGCTGTCCCAGATGAAATCATAGATTTTTGATGCAGCGACTCCAAGCTCGTATCTATCTAGATTCTCGCATACCTCGCCTGCCAGTGTGTTGAACTTTGACAAAATCCATTTATCTTCTAGCTCCAGCTTATCCGGAAGCTCGTTTTTTTCAATTGATAGATTCATCATTACAAAACGAGCCGCATTCCAAATTTTGTTGGCGAAGTTTCGCATTGCTTCGCAACGTTCCGGGAAAAAGCGGATATCGTTGCCGGGGCTGTTTCCGGTGATTATGTTGAAACGCAAGGCATCCGCTCCATATGATTCAATGATGTCGATGGGGTCGACGCCATTGCCCAAAGACTTGCTCATCTTCCTGCCTAGTTGATCACGAATGATACCATTGATAAAAACGGTATGGAAAGGAGTCTGCTTTGTATGCTCCATACCGGAAAAAATCATACGAGCAACCCAGAAAAAGATTATGTCGTATCCTGTGACAAGTACATCCGTGGGATAAAAATACTCCATGTCTTCCGTTTCATCAGGCCAACCTAATGTAGAAAAAGGCCATAATGCAGAGGAAAACCAAGTATCCAGCACATCAGGGTCGCGGACGATATCAGCATTTCCGCATTTCTCGCATTTTTTGGGTTCATCGCGGCTCACGGTAATATGACCACAATTGCAATACCAAGCTGGAATCTGATGACCCCACCAAAGCTGCCTGGAAATACACCAATCACGGACATTTTCCATCCAGTGGGTGTATATTTTTGCGAACCGATCCGGGACGAATTTTGTTTCACCATTGGTGACCACATCAATTGCATCCTGTGCAAGGGGCTTCATTTTCACAAACCATTGCTCAGAGGTTATGGGTTCGACCACGGTTGAGCAACGGTAGCAAACACCAAGGTTATGCTCATAGTCCTCTGTCTTTACAAGCAAGCCCAACGCTTCCAAATCGCTCACCACAGCATTGCGAGCGTCATATCGGTCAAGGCCGTTGTATTTGCCGCTATTGATGACTTTAGCGTCATTATCCAGCATCAGCACATGCTCAAGCCCATGCCGCTGCCCGACTTCAAAGTCGTTGGGATCGTGGCAAGGAGTCATTTTGACGCATCCGGTGCCAAAATCAATATCCACATAATCATCAGCAATTATAGGAATCTCTCGCTCCATGAGAGGCAGAATTACAGTTTTCCCAACAAGGTGGGAAAAACGCTCATCGTTGGGGTTCACGGCAACACCGGTATCGCCGAGCATAGTCTCCGGCCTGGTTGTGGCGATAATGAGAAATTCCGCGGAGTCTTTAATTGGATATTTGATATACCAGAGATGGCCTTTGTGCTCATCATATTCTACTTCTGCATCGGAGAGAGCCGTTGTGCAGCTGGGGCACCAGTTGATGATACGATTGCCTTTATAAATCAAACCTTTGTCGTACAAAGCGACAAACACCTCAAGAACCGCTTTCGAGCAACCATCATCCATAGTAAAGCGTTCCCGATCCCAATCGCATGAACTGCCAAGCTTTTTCAGCTGATCCACAATACGGTCGCCATATAGATTCTTCCAATCCCAAACACGATCCAAGAATTTTTCCCTGCCTAGGTCGTGGCGGGTGAGCCCCTCGCTGCGAAGATCCTCTTCGACCTTTATCTGGGTTGCTATTCCCGCATGATCCGTACCCGGTACCCAAAGAGCAGCATAACCTTGCATACGTTTGTAGCGGATTAGGATATCCTGAAGCGTATTGTTGAAAGCATGGCCCAAATGAAGCTGCCCGGTGACATTAGGCGGTGGAATAACTATGGTGAACGGCTTTTTCCCTTGGTCGATAATCCCCTTGAAATATCCGCCATCCATCCAGAATTTATAAATTTTATCCTCGACTTGCCGAGGGTCATAAACTTTTTCCAATTGATTCATAATTCAAATCACTCCCATTGGGAAATTGTAATGTAAATATTCGTCCTTGTCAACTTGAATTAAGGAATGTATAATGAATTGTCTAAATATAACATTTGGAGGAATACTGATGAACGACACTATTAAGTCAATTATGGAACGCAACTCATGTAGAGATTTCAAAGACACACCGCTAACAGAAGAACAACTGAAATTGATAGTGGATGCAGCCCTTGCTGCTCCTAGCGCAATGAATCGCCAACCTTGGCATCTCATTGTCGCAAAAGACAAAGCCCTCGTTGATGAGCTTGACACCGCCGGCATCGAAGTGATCACAAAAGATAACCCTGAAGCTCTGCAGCGTATGAGAGATCGGGGAGGCAAGATATTCTATAATGCGCCATGCCTGATTTTCATCTTGTCAGATGGCTCCCAATGGGGAATGATGGACAGTGGAATCCTGTGCGAAAACATAGCGATAGCAGCGCAATCCCTCGGTTTGAGCACCTGTATAGTAGGTATGGCGAATATGCCGCTGACAGGAGCCAAAGGCGATGAATACAAAAAACGCCTCCAATTTCCCGATGGCTACGAGTTTGCAATCGGTGTTTTGGTAGGCACACCTAATACGGGGAAAGACCCCCATGAGCTAAACCAGGAAAAAGTCACTTACATAGGATAAGACACAAAGGCATCACAGGGACAAAGGGGTGCAGGTGCTCTTTGTTGTTTGGGTAGAGTACAGCTTTATGTATTGCAGCCTCAACAAACAGCAATAAAAGGCCTGTCACCCTTTGTGACCTCCGGGTGAAACCACCCCCATTAGACCAGCGTTTCTCAGGTGTCACAAAGTCAGGCACAAAAGACGCTCAACCGCAGGCTCATAGTCGCCGCAATTTTTGTACATCTCTATTGCATCCTCGAGCATTCCGACGCATTCCAAAACGACTCCGATATTGTAGTAAGCAAGATATGATGTTATGCCGCTGTAATCTGTTATATTAGCGTCAATGCAGCTCTCGTACTGCTCCACGGCTTCGATGAACATACCGTTGTTTTGGAAAACATGAGCTGCCAAAAAACGAAACTGAGGTTTATCGCCATAACGGTCATAATAGCCATTGATAAACTCCAACGCATCTGAATAGCGATCGGTTTTGAGTAAAGTGTATCCATAGCATTCGACCAAATGGTACACATATTCAAGGCGATAGTCGGGCATTGCTGCAAGAGCCTTTTCAAATGCCTCGCTAGCCTTCTGCAAATCCCGGCTAGCATCGAAGTAGCATTTGCCAAGCTGGTATAGTAAATATGGATCATTGGGATTGCCAGCTAATTCCTTTAGCAGCAACTTCTCGTTTCGTTCGAGTTTCCCTTTTGACTCTTTGATCTCGGGCGCATATCCATGATGGACAATGTGGATGGGTGCTTCTTTTATTATCTTTTTCCGGAGATTATCGACAGGTACAAGCTGCTCGTGTATGATACCACTGTAAACATAGTGTTTTCGATTGTATAAACGAGAAAGGGGTGAAGAGGTTCTCGATGCAATTTCAATCATCGTCACCGCTCCGACAGAGCGTTCATCTCGCAAAAATGCCAGTAGATCTTGAGTATCAGCGCTGATAATCTCCTCATCCGCATCCAATACAAGTATCCAATCCCGGGAGGCATTTACCGCAGAGAAGTTGCGCGCTGCCGAAAAATCATCGCACCAAGGAAAATCGACGACGATTGCGCCGTTTTCCGAAGCGATTTCCTTTGTTTTGTCTGTGGAACCGGTATCGGCAACGATGATTTCATCGGGACTCAACACTGCACGGACGCTCTCCAAAGCAGAAGCTAAAAAGTTCTCTTCGTTTTTTACAATCATGCAAACGCTGATGGGAAGTGAATTTATCATATATTGCACTCTCTTCATTTTTCATGTTGCTTAATCGGATCTGGAGCATAATGAGTGGATATCACAATCCATAATAACCGCAACAGCTGTTTCTTCCATATTTCCGAAATTATTCAACCTGAGCATTACCTTATCTATTATTGATTCCAACAACTAAGTGATAATAGTCTTTCATATAGCGATACATTTTCAGCGGGTACTCGCCGAACTCCTGACCCAATGCCTGCTTGTACTGGCTCCACATGCACCAAAGGAAACCACCCAATGCAACGTACATATACAAACGAAGCCATTCGACAGCGGTAGGCTCGCTGCCGATGTACATCCTCATAGCCAAATCGATGCGCTCCTTGTCGAATTCGGCAAAAATCCCATACATGGCGATATCCATTATCGGATCACCCATGCCGCTGTATTCCCAGTCGATGATCCTGCAAAGGCCGTCATTAGGACGGATGAGCAGATTAATGTGAGCGTAATCCCCGTGGCACAGTACATCGGGGATAGCAAGCTCCCTGCGGATATCCAGCAGATGCCTAACCTTGATGTCCGTTTCAGCTATATCGGAAAAGCGAATAGCATCTAAGCTCTCCGCCAATGACTGGTAATAGGCAATCATCTTTTCAATATCGTATGAGTTGGGACAAGATAGATCCGCTAGGTGGATTTTTCTGATTTGTTCCATGGATATCAGAAGCTCTTCATTGTCAAAAGGATTCGCTGAACGCGCGTTTTCGATAAAGCGCGTTATTTTTATCCCCGTATCCGCATCGAAGCTGACAATCTCATCAGAAATGCCGAAGCTGCTTATCGAATCGTAGACTGCCTTTTCGTTTTTCCTGTTGATGAGCTTGTCGGTCCCGGTTCCCGGGATTCTGCAAACAAAGGTTTCGTCATCGATTGTAAAACGAAAGGAGCTGTTGGTTACACCTTCTTTGATAGGTACAATATCATGTATTCGATCTTCAGAAACATTATGAACTAAAGCGATGGACTCCATAATTCTGTTGTTTGAAGCCTTGTTGTAGGAAGGATCGAAAAGCCGCAGCTCTTCGAGGTTCTCTATCTCGTGGACGTTCCCGGTTTGCCTGTTCATATAGATGGGCAGATTAGCGATTTGCTCCATCAAAATGTGTTCCCAATAGTAATCCTCGGTGCCCGGGCGGTTATAGTATTCGATTAGATAGTCTTTAAACAAAGCAGAAAAAGATGGCGTGAAATACGCCGGACCCACAACAGCGTAAGCGTCCCTGCCGCCGATGGAAATGGATTCAATCAAATCGCTGGAGGATGTCTTCACGCACCATTCGTGGGTCAGACCGTCGAAATACAAGCAGGAAAACCAGCTTCGAGCTTCGAAGGGATTGAAAATGTTCTCCTCAATCCAATTGTCGGACATAAGCAAGTAAGAACTGTCCAAATGCTCCATGCAATGGTAAAGGCTGGCGAGATTGTTCTTAGTGGCGTATTCGGGGTTATAAACCAGCTTTACGCCATACTTGTCAATCAAATAGTCGAATTTTTCCTTCATATAACCGACAACGACGATGATTTCGACTATGCCCTTGTCATGCAATTGCTCTATCTGCCGCTCGATCATAGGCTTGCCATAGACTTCCAAAAGACCTTTAGGTGTTTCATAGGTCAACGGAACGCAGCGTGAACCAAACCCGGCAGCCAAGATGATGGCGTTTTTGACTCTGAAACTGTCAAGATGCGCCTCACCCTTTTCTGTTAGAGTCATTTTATGGGGTTCCGATTCCAAGAGGTATCCGGTGTCAATGCATTCTTTCAGGAAGCTGTTGACAGTCAGCAACGATGTTTTTGCATTAGTCGCCAGTTCCCGTTGGGTAGACTGAGGGTTTTCCTTAAGATAGCTGCAAGTTGCCACGTACAGTTCTGGTTTCATATACTGGTACTCCTGTTTTAGTGAATGTCTGTAATATAAGAAGCTATGTAGTTCCTGGCTCGACTTGTAAGTCCCCATATGTATATGCACATTACAGGGGATCCCGTGCCAAGTGTTCAAAGGACGATGCCTATGGTTTCGCTAGTTTGATGACATTGCTGTTTTGTTTTAGCATTGTAACAATATTAGCTTAGTGTTACTGCAATTTGCATGGTACTTGCTAGAACAGCAATGATTTGACGTATTCCAGTATCGATGATCCGCATTTTCCATCGAGGTTGCTCAGAAGCTGTCGGCGATACAACTCTCGCAATTCTGATTTCGGATCGAGATTGTTTTTGATGTCGTTGATGAAGTTCATTATGGGGATTCGGTACATATGCTCATCTATCGATTCTCCCTCTTGTAAAGGAGTCCTAAGCCCACAGCAGGGCAATGCGTTGTGCATATACAAGTTATCCATATCGATTATTCCGGTAGTATCCAATATACCCTGATAATCGGCTTTGTAATAATTTGCACTGTCGACCTGATATTCCCTATGGTCAACACCCACAAGGAAAACAGGCTTATTGAGGCTGACAGCTTCGCTGATGATCGAGCTGTTTTCGGAAATGACAGCATCGCAATACATAAAAGCGGAAACCACGCTGGGAGTTTTATCGACAATGATGCGGTCGCATGAATCTGCGATTTTCAAGCATTCATCGAACAAAGCTTTGTTATTGCCGGACAAGGAGTCCATCATAAGAAAGGTCTGTGGATGGGGACGCCAAATCAGAGCCAATTCATCGTCTGCGATGATAGTTTCCAACAAAAACAAAAGCCAGCTTGATGTGGATGCCGTTTCATTGAACCACATAGGTTGATGCAAAATCGATGAATAATGGGTATTCAACAAAAAAGTCTTTTTACCCCGGATAAGCTCTTCCCACTGAGAGTTACGAACCCAATCCCCATTGTTTGCTCTCTTCCACAAAAAATCGGATTTCGGGTTTCCCAGAGCGATCATTTTGCTGCCGTTGTTTGTTGGCCTGGCAAAAGCATTACAAAAAGACTCCCCTTGGGCTATAATGATGTCAGCTGAGTTGTGTCCAGGGAGATTACCCCACATTTTTTCGTTATCGGCTTTATAATTTGACCTAATAAACTCATGCAGATACATCGCATATGGCACATAGACCATCATCCCTGCATATTGCTTTAGGTAATGGGAAAAAAATTGCTGATAATTGTTGCCATCGTAGGGCTGATTATAAAAAACGATATCAGGCAGATCGGTTTTGATATCATAATAGTGGTAGGGAGTGTTTGGAATGCCCATTGGAGTCAGATAGTCGTTATAGACATGCGTCATCCCGGAAGGTGTGTTTCGCTGAATAGGGATTATGACAATCTCAGTTTGAAACATGGGATCGGCTGCAAAAGCTTCATATACGCTCTCGAGGCTGTCCCAAGTATTGTCGTAGTATGGGAAAAAAACAACCTTGTATTGAATAGGCAATGATAAAATCATCCCACAAAAAGATTGGAAAGACTCTTCTAGCGATTTTTGATTGAGCGACCGGAGAGACGCTGCAAGCACGGTGGAGCACTCATGGATTTCCGAGTACTCGACATCAATTTCAGACAGTATTGCATCAATAAAAGTACAGATATCGTCATAAAAGGCATCAGAGGGTGCAGCCAGGTATTGGCTAAAGGCTTCACCAAGAGTCTCCAACATTTGGAGAATCAGCGATTTAATTCTGTTGAGCATTTTCAAACCCCAGCTAATATCTACAGGATAATTCTAATTGACCACCTGTATCGGTTATCGAAAGGTTATACCATATTCTTTAGATGCAAATATAAGCGAATTTTCCAAGCTGCAAAACTGGTATAGAAAATGTATGAATTATATCCATATAAATTAAGAAATAAACGCTTTTAACGATAAATATATCAAATAGCAAATAATTTACTGATTTTCGATTTAACGGCATATATCCGGGAACGAAAGTTATGCATATTGCGGCCGGCACATTAAGCTGCATGAAAAAACGATCACTCGATGGGATGAATTTGATTTAACGCCATAATACAGAAACGCACTGCTTTATCATGAGAAAAATCCTGATATAAGACAAAATAGGAAAGCTGAGGAAAAAATGAGAAGATACCACTTACGGGTAATTCAAGAAATGCTGCAAGTTCTCCATGAAGCCCATGGGGAGCTGGGTATGTCAACCGAAGCGGACGAAGCCATAGAAATCCTTGCTGCTTGCCAAGAATATGCACTTGAGGTCGGAAACTACATAGAAAGCGTAGCGGACAACTACAGCCTTACGATTTCAACACTCGAGGATTATTGCGACTGCTTGTTTAGCCTTAGCAATGAAATCAAGGGAAGCGGCGAACATGCGGTTTACGCTGAAATTCTCAAAAAACAGTTAATTGCCATTGATAATAGTGTTAATAGCGAGCTTGTGCCTACTAGAGCGGAAATTGTTTTTTTAAGCTATAAAGCCAGCATGAGCGATAGCCTGGAGTCGATATACCATGCTGCTAAAAATGACCCAAACTGCGATGCTATCTGGATTCCCATCCCATATTATGAACGTGACAACAATAGCATAGTGGGAGAGATGCAGTTGGAAGGCGCTGAATGCTACAATGAAACAATTGAATGCACAGACTGGCAGGCGTATGATATAGAAAGTCAACATCCTGATGCTATATTCACTTTTAGCCCCTATGATGATTGGAACAAAGTGACTACTGTTCATCCGGATTTTTATTGCGAAAGATTGCGCAATTTCACAGATGAGCTAGTGTATGTTCCATATTTCGTGCTTGGAGACGATGTAAAGGAGGCTTTTTGCACGCTTCCCGGTTGCATATATGCGGACAAGGTGTTTGTGCAATCAGAATCAATGAGGGATAGATATATTGAGTTCTTTGGTCGCAGGTATGGCACCAGGTTTGGAGATGCAGATGCAAAATTCATTGCATTGGGAAGTCCTAAATTCGATGCAGCCATTAATGCAAAGCGTGAAGACTTTTCGCTGCCCGATGAGTGGAAAGCCCTTGCCAATGGAAAAAAAATCATATTGTACAGCATTACTTTGGAAGAGATACTAATAAAGAATACGCAATATCTCTCAAAACTGCGCAACGTAATTGAGGTTTTCCGTCGGCGCAATGACATTCTTTTATGGTGGCGTCCGCACCCCTTGACGGAAGCTACATATGCTAGTATGCTACCAGACCTACTTGATGATTACAAAAAAATCGTTGATGAATTCAAAAAAGAGGGCTGGGGAATCTTTGACGAGACCACAGACCACCTAAGAGCGATAGCCTGGTGCGATGGATATTATGGGGATGGGAATTCTATGCCAATTTTATGCGGTATAAAAGGTATACCCATAATGATTCAAAATGTGTCCGAATCCGCAAAAGAAACCACACCAAACAGCGATATGTTCTTCGATATCAAAAATGATTCAAGCATTCTTCAGTGGCAGGATTTTCTAATACATGAAGCTAACGAAACGACCTTGGATCAATATCTCGACCATATAGTAAGCGGTTTTGGGACTGTTGATGGGAACGGTTTTTCCAAAAGACAAATAAAAGCATTCAGCAGACTGGCAGAAAATGCACAAGGTAGGTCCGGGGAAGCAATTTACGATTATGTAATAAATGACACAATGAATCATCCGATAACTGAAAGGCGTGTACATGAAAGCATATCTGATATACTAGCAAAAGAGGAGCTTTTAGAAAGCTTAGAAAGCATTGATGGGATATGCCGATTCGTTGAATCTCATACTGTAGAATCGATTGTGAAAATCGTATCAGACAGTTTCAATATCGATCCTGTACAGTTGGTCGCTATTTCCATGGGAGGG
>Ga0099364_10009059_pt1 | contig 13878 bp, 17 predicted proteins | sample TergutTh196P3_FD_73070 | JGI IMG/M metagenome (GOLD analysis project Ga0099364, IMG submission 73070) | Microcerotermes parvus P3 segment gut microbial communities from Pointe-Noire, Republic of the Congo - Th196 P3 | ecosystem: Host-associated > Arthropoda: Insects > Digestive system > Gut ...
GGGGGTTGCTTAAGTTGCCCTAATATCGTTGTGCCGGCCAAACCGCCGGGGTTTTTATGTTGATGCGGCAAATTTGAATGCACCGGCCAACGAATGTCGGCACGGGTGTACGTCAGGCGTGGCTCGATAGGGCCTGAGATTAGGCGCAAGCGAAAATACTCTTGCTTTGCAAAAGCCTTGCATTTGTGTTCCATCCATGCTACGATGGAGAAACTAAAAAAGACTAAAAGAAACTAAAAAAGACTAAAAGAAACTAAAAAAGACTAAAAGAAACTAAAAGATAAAAGGCCAGAAGAAAGGCAGATGGAGAAGCGATGGAAGAGGCAAGAAAAAATCCATTCACGCCCACATTCGGGAGCATACCGCCCCAGCTCGCAGGCAGGGATGACATAATCCGTGACATTCTGGACGGCCTGAAAAACGGCCCTGGTGACCCCAACAGGGCGAGCCTTTTTACCGGCGCGCGTGGGTCGGGAAAGACCGTTTTACTGGCAAAAATAGCCGAGGAAGCCGAGAGCGACGGATGGATCAGCGTGAATGTGAACGCAGACACGGGCTTACTTGATGAACTGTTGGTTCAAGCAAGAGACAAGGCAAGGGAGCTTCTGGCTCCCGAATCAACGTCATACATCACATCTGTCAGCCTGGGTGGCGTGGCTGTTTCCCGGGCCATGAAAGAAAATCCGGAAAAAAGCACATGGCGCTCGGACATGACCGGATTATTGAAAGAGCTAAACGCAAAAAAAGTCGGGCTTTTGATAACGCTCGACGAGCTAAACGTAAGCATCGACGAAGTGCGGACATTGGTCGTGACCTTCCAACACTTTGTCCGCGAGCGTAGGGAAGTGGCCCTTATCATGGCGGGTTTGCCGCAGAAAGTATCCAGTGTTTTGCGAGACGATTCCTTGTCTTTTCTGAGGCGGGCTTTCATGCATCACCTGGGGCCTGTCGAAGAAAACGAGGTGCGTTATTCATTGAAGAAAACAGTGGGGCTTGCCGGGCGAAAGATTGAAAATGATGCCCTGTCGCTGGCAACGGAAAGCACGAAAGGTTTTCCGTTCATGATACAACTGATTGGCTACCATATGTGGCGGCAGCAACCGGAAGCCGAATATGTCACACATGAAGATGCCGTGGAAGCGGTCCATCTTGCCGAAGCCGACCTGGAAAAAATGATTTTTGACACCACCTTCCGTGAGTTATCGGAAAAGGACATTGCTTTTTTGCTTGCCATGTTAAAGGACGGCGAATACAGCTTCCTCTCCGACATTGCGGAACGTATGCAGGTGACATCGAAATATGCCGGCATGTATCGCAAGCGCTTAATCGAGCAAGGCATCATCGGGAGTCATGGGCATGGCAAAGTGGCTTTTGAGTTGCCCATGTTCCGTGATTACCTGGAAAACAGGACATCGGCCGCCGCAAAGTAGTCGGCGGATGGCCGCTTGGGGGGCTGAGGCGGTCTTTGCGGTTTTTGGGGAAATTGGGGGATTGGCAAGCGAGGACAGATACATAACCATCGGCTCGATTAACAATGTTGCCGTTGTCGTCATGGTTGTGTACGCTGAGAGAGAATCAATAACAAGAATTATGTCGGCAAGACTGGCCACAAAACGCGAAAAGGAGGCGTATTACCATGTTGAAGAATATAGATGTTACAAAAGATCCATCACGGGAGCAAATTGAAATGCTTTCAAAGGCGGCGATACTGCCTGTTCACGCAGATGCGGAATACCCCGAATTTTCGGAAGCGGAGCTATTGCAATTCAAGAGAATATCCGACGAACAGAAAATTAACAGGCAAAAGCAAACGGTTACGCTTCGCTTGTCCCCACAGGCGCTTCGCAAGGCAAAATCACTTGGCAAAGGCTATACTTCCGTGTTAAGCAGAATCCTTGAAAAAGCATTGGACAATCCCGATATTATTAAACACAGTCTTTAGTTTTTGGAAATTTGTTGGTTTTTGCTAACAATCCGCCCCAGACAAAAAATCCATGTTATGATGCATATATCGCAATGCAAAAAAGCAAAGAAAGGAGAAAAAAATGGAAAACATCAAAAAGTTCTACGACGCACTATCAAACGACAAGGCCATGCAGGATAGGGCCGTTGCCCTGAACAAGCCAGGCGAAAAACTGGACGAGGCCACCGCGAAGGCCACCATCATCGCTTTCGCGAAGGCTGAGGGCTACACATTCACGGAAGCCGAATTGGAAGCCTACGCCAAGCAGGCCAAGCCCATGGCCGACGAATCACTCGATACCGCAGCGGGCGGAACGGGTGGTTGCGCTTGTGTCGGAGTTGGTGGCGGCGGCGGCACGGATAAAGACGGCGATTCCCTTATCTGCGCTTGTGTCGTATCGGGAGGCGGCGCGACCGAAGGTGAAGCCGAAGATGGCATATGTGTATGCGCCCTTGCCGGCGGTGGCGGTGCACCTTAATAATTCATAATTGGTTTTACCACATTCACCAGCAGGGCGGGGACTAAAGCTCCCGCCGACCAGAAAAAGGAGAAAACATGGAAAACATCAAAAAATTCTACGACGCACTATCAAACGACAAGGCCATGCAGGAGCGGGCCGCTGCCCTGAACAAGAAAGGCGAAAAATCGGACAAGGCCGCCGCGAAGGCCGCCATCGTTGCTTTTGCGAAGGCCGAGGGTTATGACTTTAATCTCGACGACCTGGAATCCTACGCCGCACCCCTGGCCGATGATCTCATGGAGGCTGTGGCGGGGGGAATCATTTTCGGTGCAGCGCCTGGCGACGGCGGAATCATCATATTCAACGAGAAGGACGGCGATCAGGACGAATGGGTGAACCAAGCGGAAACAGGGCCGGACGGGATATTCACCTAAATCCATAATGAAAAACGCCAAATTTAAACCGTAGGGCGGGGGCTTGCCCCCGCCGTTTATCTGTGATATAATGACACGGTAAAAACATGGAAAACGTCAGAAAATTTTATGAGGCATTGGCAAAGGATGCCGCCATGCAGGAGCGGGCAAAGGCCCTGAACAAACAGCATGGCGGCATGAAGGTGTCCGAGGTCACGATACGGGAGGACATCATTGCCTTTGCCAGGGCGGAAGGATATGAGATCACGGCCCGGGAGCTGGGTGAATACCGCTCCTGGGTACATCCGCTCACGGACGAGGAACTCGGCACCGTGGCCGGTGGGGGCGGCGGTTGCGCTTGCTTCTATAGCGGCAGCGGTTCGGGAACTGACCGGGCGGGGGTTCTGTTTGTCTGCGAATGCTGCGCGTACGGGCCGGGCGGCGAGGGGGACGGGCAATCCATGTGCGTCTGTTTTTTGGCAGGCGGAGGATGAGAATGCGGAATTAGGAATGCGGAATGTGGAATTAGGAATAAAATAAAAAATAAGGAAAAGGAGCCCATATGTATTACAAACTAAACCAAGACCTCGGTCTGCGTGGCTGGGAGCAGGCACCCCATGCGGTACGCGTCTTTTCCACCGGCGCGACTCTTTTTGTGTCGGCGGAGGAGTTTCAGGCTCTCTCGTTTTGCAACGGCCTCTTCGACTGCTCCAGCATGCTGCTGACGCCGCTGCACAAAAAAATCATCGAAATGGCGGAAAAGAACAAAGCGATATTACCCTGCGAAAAAGGCGACGTCCTGGATGCGCGCCAAGAATACATCCTTTATCCCTGCCGCTTTATTGATAGGGCGCATTGGTCCATCACGGGCAAGTGTAACATGAAATGCCGCCATTGCATGCTGTCGGCCCCGCATGCGAAGTTTGGCGAAATATCGCACGAGATGGCGATGTCCATCGTCGATCAACTGGCCGCGGCCGGTGTTGGCAAGGTCAGCCTGACGGGCGGCGAGCCGCTGATCCGTGAGGATTTTTGGGATATAATCGACGCCCTCATTGCCCGGGACATAAACATATTCCAGATATGCACAAATGGGATTTTGGTAAACGATGAACTGCTTAATGGCCTGGAAGCGCGTGGCGCGAAGCCCAACTTTGCCATCAGTTTCGACGGGCCCGGCTGGCATGACTGGATGCGCGGATACGATGATGCCGAGGAAATAGCCCTGCGCGCTTTCCGCCTGCTAAAGGCGCGTGGTTTCCGCACCTCCTGTGAATCGGCTTTCCACCGGGATTCCCTCGGTACGATAGTGGAGACGATGCACGTCCTGGCGGACGCGGGCGTGTCCTCATGGAAGACCAACCCCGTTTCCGATTCCGGCGAATGGCTACAGGAATCGCGTGATTTGGACCTAACGGCGGAGGAAACATATGCAGCGTACTTGAATCTGATCACGGAGTTTTATAAGGCCGGCTCGCCCCTGACGATACAACTGGGCGGCTTCTTCGGCTGTGAAAAGGGCGAGACCCAGCACTATTTCCCGATTAAAAAACTTTACAAAGACGAAACGCTACGTCTGGCCGAGCCGCTGTGCATGAGCGCCCGCCGGACGATGTACATATCAGCCGAAGGCAAGCTTTTGCCCTGCATACCGCTCTCCGGGATGCCCACGCATGACGAGTACCCGAGCCTGCATGACATGCCCCTGACACAGGCCCTGAGCGAATCTTTGTACCTATCACGCATCACCGCCCCGGTCAGCGAGCTTCTGTCCAAGCAGGCGGAATGTGCGGCTTGCAAATATAAGCTCCATTGCAACGGCGGCTGCCGCGCCGCAGCCCTGTCGGCAAATGGCGGCACGGACTTCTTCGGCATCGACCCCTGGACCTGCCTGTTTTTCAAAGGCGAGTATGAAGCGAAGATAAACGAAGTGGTGGAGAGGGCGCTTAAATAGTTTAGGGGATTTACCATGAAAGCAAACGTTAAAAAACAAGCCTCCGTCATCGTCAGTACCGAGGACATGAACCGGCAGATCAAGGTCCTGCGTCTGCGCTCCTGGGTCATCCTTGCCGTCCTCGTCCTCGCCTTCGCCGGCCTCACCTACTGGCTGGTCTCCACCGGCTTCCCCCTGGGGGATTTGCTGATGGGATATACGGATTGATAACCATGCCCAACAAACTGCCCGTCATCTTGCAAATGGAAATGACCGAATGCGGCGCCGCCTCGCTGGCGATGCTGATGGCTTACTATGGGAAATGGGTACCGCTGGAGCAACTGCGCACAGACTGCGGCGTATCCCGCGACGGTTCCACGGCGCGGGGCATCCTGATGGTGGCCAGGCTCTACGGTTTTACCGCCCAAGGCTTCCAGGTCGAACCCGAACACATCCTTGAAAACGCCGACCTCATTGGCCTGCCCTGTATCCTCCATTGGAACATGAATCACTTCGTCGTGCTGCGGAAACTCACGAAAAAGTACGCCTACATAAACGACCCCGCCAAAGGCGAGGTGCGCGTGACCCTCGAACAATTTAACGCCTCTTTTACCGGCGTGGCCGTGGACATCCGCCCGGGTCCCGATTTTGAGAAAAGCGGCAAACCCGTCAGCGTATGGCCTTTCGCCAAGCAGCGCCTTAGAGGCACGGGTCCGATATTCGTCTTCGTGAGTACGATTGCCACCCTGGCCACAATCCTGGGCATCTACAACACCCTGTTTAGCCGCGTTTTCATAGACGATCTGCTCTCCGGCATCCATCCCGAATGGGCCTTTGCCTTCATGGCCCTGTATTTTGCCTTTAATTTTATCTATGTTCTCTTATCCTTCCTGAACACCAAGATAAACTTTAAGTTGGCGGCCAAGTTCGCCGCCACCTCCAGCAGCATGTTCGTCTGGCATGCCCTGCGCCTGCCCGTGGACTTCTACGCCTCGCGCAATGCCGGCGACATCGCCATGCGCCAACAGGAAAACGACAAAATATCCATGTCGCTCATCCAACTGTTTGCGCCCCTGTTCCTCAATGCCGTGACGATGATTTTCTACCTCTTCATTGTCCTGCGCTACTCGGTCTTACTGACCTTGATCGGCCTGTCGTCATTGATTATAAACTATGCGGTCAATCAATACATTACCAAAAAAAACATCGACATATCACGCGTCTCTGCCCGCGATTCGGGCAAGCTTAAATCTGTCACCATCAGCGGGATGGAAAACATCGAGACAATAAAGGCCAGCGGGGCCGAGGACGGCTTCTTTGAGAAATGGTCGGGCTACCATGCTTCCGTGGTTGAACTAAAGGTAAAGTCCACGCGGCTAAACCTCTTCATCGGCCTGATTCCCCTGATCATCACCGACATCACCAACATCGCCGTCCTCATCACCGGTGCCTGGCTCATCATGGAAGGCCATATGACCATCGGTATATTCTATGCCTTCCAGGGCTTTTTGACCCTCTTCCTCTCGCCCTTTTCAAAGATTCTCACCACCCGCCTGGATATGCAAAAGACCAAAATTTCCATGGAGCGGGTCCAAGATGTCTTCAACTATAAAACTGATGTCCAGTATGCCGATTTTGAAATTGACGAGAGCGTGGCCAAACTCTCCGGCAACGTGGAGGTGAAGGACCTAAGCTTTGGCTATAACCGGCTGGCCGGGCCGCTTTTGTCCGATTTTTCCATGAGTCTGAAGCCCGGTGGCAGCGTGGCCCTGGTAGGGGCCTCCGGCTGTGGCAAATCCACCATTGCGAAGCTGATATGCAATCTATATAAACCCTGGAGCGGTGAAATCCTTTTCGACGGCAAGCCCTGTGCCGATATGCCAAGGGAGATTTTTACCAGCTCCGTCTCGGTGGTCGACCAAGACATCACCTTGTTCCAGGACAAGGTAAACAGCAACCTGAAAATGTGGGACAGGAGCATAGAAGATTTTGAGATGATCATGGCGGCCCGCGACGCCCAGATACACGGTGCCATCATTGAACGCGAGGATGGCTATGACAGCGAGATCATGGAAAATGGCAAAAACTTTTCGGGAGGCGAGCGACAACGGCTGGAAATTGCCGGGGCGCTGGCGCGCGAGCCCTCTATCCTTATCCTGGACGAGGCGACGTCCGCCCTGGACACCAAAACCGAGCAGGAGTTCATCCAGGCCGTGAAAGGGCGGGGCATTTCGATGATTGTCATTGCCCACCGCCTCTCCACCATCCGCGATTGCGATGAGATTATCGTCCTGGACAAAGGCAAGGTTGTCGAGCGCGGCAGCCACGACGAACTCTTTGCCGCCGGGGGTAAGTACCGGGAATTGGTGGTAAATGCGTGAGGATTTAGCATGAACTGGTTTGAGGATCAATTACGTAATAGGCTGAAAAACGACGAGGACGATTTTTCCGGGGCTTTTGGCGAGCTTTCATCCATTGTCACGGGTGAGGCCGTGCAGGAGGGCCTGATGGCCGGACGCCAAAAAGCCCACAATGCCATCCATGAAATCCTGAAGTACCTCGGCGCCCGCATCACACCCGTTCCAGAAGATGTCACGGAAGTTCCCGAATACCTGGACTATTGCCTGCGACCCTCCGGGGCGATGAAACGCCAGGTGGACTTAGTCGGCAAGTGGTGGAAGGACGCATACGGCCCCATCCTCGGCTTTCTCGTGGATGGCGGCGGGGCGGTGGCATTGCTGCCCACGACCAAGGGCTATGCCTATTTTGACTATAAAAGCGGCAAAAAAATCCTGATAAACGCGGCGAACGCGGCGAACATAGAGGGCAGTGCCTATTGCTTCTACCGTCCCTTCCCGCCCCGCTCCCTGTCCATCCTCGACCTGATCAGACAGGTTTTTTCGATGATCACGGCGGGCGACATCGTTTTTTATGCCCTCATCCTCGCAATCAACACCATCATGGGCATGCTTTTGCCGCGGATTACCCAATACATCTACTCCTTTGTCATACCGCTCGATCGCAGGGACGTCCTCGCTGCCGTCAGTGTGGTGCTGATAACGATGGCCGTGGCAACGCAAGTGTTGAAGCTGTCGCAAAACATCATTATGAACCGCCTGACATTCAAGCTCCTAAACACCATTGAACCGGCCGCGATGATGAGGATGCTGGCGCTTAAACCGGAATTTTTTAAAGTCTACGCCGCCGGCGATTTGAGCGAGAAATTTTCGCTGATTACCCAGCTGTGCACCACGATTTTCACCATCATCACCGGCACCTTGCTGACTACCCTGTTTTCGATGGCCTATTTCGTGCAAATATCCAATATCACCGCGGCCCTGCTGGGGCCCACCCTCTTCATCATCGGCGGTACGCTGTTGTTCAACATCTTCTCCACCATGATGTCGATGAAGTATCAGAAGCGGCGGATGATAGCCAACGCCGAGTTGTCCGGGATGACCTACGCGATGCTTTCCGGCATCACGAAGATCAAGATGACCGGCTCGGAAAAGCGCTCTTTTGCCAAATGGGCGCCCAAATATAAAAAGACGGCCAATTTTAGCTATAATCCTCCCTTTATCCTCAAATACACCGAAGTCATCAATACCGCCATCACCAGCGTTGGTCTGGCTATAATCTATTTTGTGACCCTGAATTCCCATATAGATGTGGGTGATTACATGGCCTTCAATGTTGCCTACGGCATGGTATCGGCCTCGGTCTTGTCGCTGGTCTCGCTGACCAAGTTTTTTGCCGAGGTGAAGCCGACGCTGGACATCATCGAGCCCCTCCTGACGGCCGAGGTCGAAAATACCGGCGACAAGACTTTTATCTCCGGCCTTTTAGGCGGCGTGGAGATAAACAAGCTGACGTTCCGCTATAACACGAATTCCCGCTATGTCCTGGACGGGGTCAACATAAAAATCCGTCCCGGGGAGTATGTCGCCCTGGTCGGCAAGACCGGCAGCGGCAAGTCCACGCTGGTGCGCTTGCTGCTGGGCTTTGAGAAGCCGGTTGGCGGCTCGATTTACTACGACGGCAAGGACATTAGCGGCATTGATTTATCGTCCCTGCGCCGTAATATCGGCACAGTTTTGCAAAACTCCAAGCTGATGTCGGGGGACATTTTTTCAAACATCAGCATATCCAGCCCGCGCCTTAGCCTGGACGAGGCCTGGGAGGCGGCGCGGATAGCCGGGATAGACGCGGACATCCACGAGATGCCCATGGGTATGCACACGGTGATTACCGAGGGTTCGGGTTCAATATCCGGTGGCCAAAAACAGCGCCTGTTGATTGCCCGCGCCATTGCCGCCAAGCCGAAGCTGATGATTTTCGACGAATCGACCTCCGCCTTGGATAACATTACCCAGAAGCAGGTCACTGAGTCGCTGGCGCAGCTAAAGAGCACCCGCATCGTGATCGCCCACCGTCTCTCCACCATCAAGGAATGTGACCGGATTTATGTGCTGGATGAGGGCAAGATTATCGAGGAAGGCAGTTTTGATGAGCTGTATGCGAAGCAGGGCTTCTTTTATGAGCTGGTAAGTCGGCAGAGTGTGTAGGAAAGCAAGAAACACTAAGGCCCCAAAAGCCGGGCCTAAGAGTCTCCACACTTTCCCATAAGGAGTATCATGGACAAAATCGAATTTAGAAAAGAAGTGTTGGATAGCCTCATCGGGACGGAAGATTTGCGTTCTTATGTGAAGGTCATGCCCTTGTATTTGTGGCTCATTCCCTTTGGCATTTTGCTGGCCACGGCCGGTTTTGTGTATTTCCACATTGAGACGAGTTTTCATATTGTGGACATCTTCTTTGGGATAGAGGGGGGATAAGCAATGAAAAGCAATATCCATTATTGATGCTGAAAAGAGGGCATTGCAAAAGCAAAATAACTGTGGTACAATGCTTTTTGCGGGCCGGAAATCATGACACAACACCCCGCAAATGGCGTAAATAAATCCTTGAAAATCTCTCCTGCCGATATGGCTCAATGGCAGAGCGGCTGATTTGTAATCAGCAGGTTGCCGGTTCGAATCCGGCTATCGGCTCTCTGGAAACCCCATAAAATAAGGATTTGCGGCGATGAGCCGCTTTTTATTTTTTGCCAAAATCAAAAAAAGTGTCTTATTGGTGTCTTATTATGATGCGAGCGTGATGTGCTTCCCGGATTTGCCCTTGACGGGTCCGGGCGTGATGTCATCCGCAAACCTTTCTGATACTTGTGCCGCCTTTTCGTCCGCGTCCTGTATGACATGGCTGTAGATGTTGCTTGTCGTGCTGACCTGGGCGTGACCGAGCCTCCTGGACACCACCACGAGGGGTATGCCGTCCGCGATCATCAGGGAGGCGTAGGTGTGCCGGAGCGAATGTACTGATACTTTTGGCAGCCCGGAGCGTTTAATGAAAGTGGCAAACCATCTTGTCAGGCTGTCGGGGTGGATGTGGCCGCCGTCCTCTGCCGTGAACACCCTGCCAGTGCCTTTCCAGTAGTCGCCGAGCCTTATGCGCTGTCCGTCTTGATACGCCTTGTATTCCCTCAGTAGCGCGAATGCCGAGCGTGATAATTTGATGGGGCGGATGGAGGTATGGTTTTTGGGCTTGTCGGTGAATATCCCGTGTGTGGTGGTATAGTTGACTGTTTCCACGATGCGGATGGTCTCATGGTCGAAATCGCAATCTTGCCAACGAAGCCCCAGCAGTTCCCCGCGCCGCAGCCCCGACAATAAATCAAACGTGACCAGGGTGCGCCACAATACGGGCTCTTTGTGCAGCAGCCGCAGGAGTTGCCGTGCATCCGCTTCATCAAGGTATGCCGCTTCTTTCCTTTCGAGTTTGGGCAGTTCCGCATTGGCGGCGGGATTATACGGGATGTAGCCCCACTTGACCGCTTTGCCGAGGATGGAAGATATGAGCCGGTGGTATATCCTGACCGTGCTGGGGGACAGCTTGCCGCCCGTGTGCCGGTTCAGCCCGTCTTCTTGCAGATTTTTGTAAAAAGTGTTGAGATGCGGTGTCCGTATGTCCTTGAGCTTTTTGTGTCCGATCGCCTGGTTTATGCGGACAAGCTGCTTTTCGTATTCCGTCCATGTTTTGGTTTTCAGCTGGATTTTCGCGTATTCATCCAGCCATCGGGCGGCGAAATCCTCGAACTTGACACGGCTGTCAAAAACAGTTCCCGCCTTGACGGCGTCGCCAAACCGGACGGCCTCTTTTTCGGCCTCTTTTCGTGCCTTGCTTTCGCCCATCCCAGGCGGGGAGGTCCATGTCAGTGACTTTTTGCGCTGTCTGCCGTCAGCGCCGTAACCGTCACTCACGCGGATTGAAAATGTGTGCTGTCCGTTCCTGTCCATGCCCTTGTATGTTATTTGTGCCATTGCTGGGTCTCCTTGTTATGCTCCGTGGGGGGCGTTGTGCCATAAAAAACGCGCTTGACATCCCCGCCGGGCGGTGGCATAATATGCTTAGCAAGACAGCCGAAAAGGTGGTGCGCTCCACCCGATTCGGCGCAAATAGAATTCTTTAGAAAAAGCCGTCTACCTGTCCGGGGTCAGGACGGCTTTTTCATACTTTGCGTCATGTTCCGCGGAACGACGTGGTCGCGGCGGGGATTGCCCGGCCGGGGATTCGTGGCGTTCAGTCTTCATTTTGTTTGGCGGCCCCGCCGGCCGCGATTTCTCCCCCATGCCCGTCGCTCCTGACATACAGATGGAGCGAGTTAAGGCCCGGCTGGCGCAGCAGGCTCTTCACGGTGCTGATGGCAGCGTCGTTTTCCGCGTCCTCGGGTGTCTCGTAGTGTATGGCGACGGAGTAGCCATTGGCCATCCTTGCCGCGTAAGGGTTCGGGCGTGCGTTGGTGAAATCGTAGTGTTCCCTCATGTTATCTACCTCCGTAGAATTTGCTTTCCCGGTTGTTTGCCGGTCGTGCGGACACCAGGCGGATGATGTCATCGTTGCCGTTACTTGAAACTTACTCAAAATTGCTTAATACTACGCAATTCTGATGTTCAATTCCTGTTTCACAGAGGTGCTAATGCGAGAACTCTCCACAGGCTGACACCGTGTAACTCACGGCGTATATCCCAATCGTGTCAATCTACACGGCAATCCCGATGCTTTCCCGCAATTCCCGATAAGGGGCGGCTTGGTTTTCGCCTATGCGGTACTCGTCCGTTACCGAAACCACTGTAAGAATATTGTCAGTTGATTTAAGTTTCAATTTCGCAACTCTCCTTTCTAAAATGTAGTCATATGACTCATTTTGAATATGTTTGGATAATTATCATCCATCTGTTATTTTACCCCTCGGGAATCCCGCCTATTGAGCTCCCTGCTGCCTTTTCTCGCGTTTTATCGTCCGTTTGACCTTGACGACCGCGAAGTTCATTTCTATGGTGGTCTCATCGCCTGAAACGTCTAGTGCGTTGCCGTCAAGAATATCCGCCAATATCTCGCCGCTTCTCTGCATGAGCGATTTTTGCCTTTTCTCGTCCGCATCCGGCAGTTGCCCGATTACCCGCGAGAGTTCGCGAAGGTTGGCGAACGCCTCCACTATGGCGATGGTCGTCCGGGTGGCGGCGGGGCTTTTCAGGATGGTGGCGAGCATGTACAGGCCTTTTTCGGTGAACGCGGTCGGCAGGGCCGCCGCAAATTTCAGCGCGTGGAGGTGGTCGAAATTTTCGACCACCTCCATTTTCTCATCCTCGCTCAACGTAAACAGGTAGCCTTCTGGAAACTTGTCAGTGTTGTTTTTTACCGCCTCGTTAATCCGCTTCGTCTCCACCCCGTAGAGTGCCGCGACATCCCTGTCCACGATTACCTTCTGGTTGCGGATTTCCAATATGCGCTCTTCAACTTTTCCGAATTCGACCATGTCACCCATTGCAATGCCTCCGTTTATGCCCGCCTATGTATCACCGTATGCTGATGTCACGATACTTTAACGCCCATTCCCCCATTCTGCCTTTTTATATATTTGCCCGACCGGGCCAGCGTGTCCGGGTACTCAATCAAGGCTGACTGGCCCACTTTTGCGAGCCAGCGCTTGAACGGCTCCGCTTTCGGGGACGGGATGGACTGGATGATGCGCAGAAGCCCCTCCGTGTCGGCGGCATCAGTGCCGTAGCTTTTTCCGTCCGCTGCCTTCATTTTCAGTTGCTGACAAATTGTCAGCAACTCGCTTCCCTCTTCGCCTAACCGCTCTTTTAGCTTCGCCCAATAGTTGCTTGCGCCGCGCCGGGTTGGCTGGTCCGTCAAAATACCCACTACATCAACTACTGAAAACCACCATTTCCCCGCATCTTCATCCCAAATCCTGCGTATGTGCGTTTCCTCAAACAATACAATACCCTTTGGACTATCCATTAAATCCACGCCCTTTCTTTTTTTCAATGCCTCCGTTTATGCCCGCCAATGTATCACCGTATGCTGATGTCACGATACTTTCGCGCCCATTCCCTCATCCTGCCTTTTTATATATTTGCCCGACCGGGCCAGCGTGTCCGGGTTCACCCAGTCACAGTCTTTTATAGATATCGCCGCGGCTGTCCACGCACAATATGGTGAAACCATCCGCGCCGTGGTGGAAAACGACCCTGTAATTTCCGACCCGCAGACGGTAAAGCGGCGGTTCGTTCCCGCCTTGCAGACGCTTCACGTCACCGAGGGGGAGGTTTTCGATGGCGCGGAACAGACGCATGGCGGTTGTCTTGCCCTGCGACAGGATGTACTTCTCGGCCTGTTTATGGTATCTAATCATCAGGAAGGCCCTCTATCTTGGCAAGCAGTTCGGCGGAATCCACCGTTTCGCCGGACGCGAGGGCGAGCCGCAGTTCGGCCTCCTCCGCCGGGTCGAGCCAAAGCTCCGCGTCCGTCTCCCGCTCCAGGTAGCGGATGAACGAGATGGCCTTTCCCACTTTTTCGAGCGGCAGCCGTGCCACTTCTTCTACCAGCATTTCCCGTTGCATATGCATTTCAAGTCTCCTTTTTCATGCCATTTCCGTGTCTGGGTTTCTCCGCAGCCGCCACCCCGGCGGCGGCTCACGCCGTGGCTTTTTTTCTTTCGCGTTCCGTGTACGCCGCGATCAGCGTCAGCTCGCGCACCCTCTTG
>Ga0099364_10009060_pt1 | contig 13877 bp, 8 predicted proteins | sample TergutTh196P3_FD_73070 | JGI IMG/M metagenome (GOLD analysis project Ga0099364, IMG submission 73070) | Microcerotermes parvus P3 segment gut microbial communities from Pointe-Noire, Republic of the Congo - Th196 P3 | ecosystem: Host-associated > Arthropoda: Insects > Digestive system > Gut ...
TTTATGTAATTTTCTCCAGTCTCCTGTTGCTTCCTACCTCTTAGGCCCACACAGTGTTCTCAGCACCACATTCTCAAACACCACCAGCTCATATTCTTCCCTTAATGATGCACTACTGTTCACACCCACATAAAACAACTGGCAAAACTGCAGTTCTATATGTTTCAAACTTTATAGTTTTGGGCAGTAAATGGGCAGACAGAAGATTCTGGACTGAACAGTAGCAGCAATTTGCTGAACTTCATCTGCTGTTAACTTTTCCCTGCATGTCATTTTCATTTGTTAGTGTCACTCTCAAATATTTCAACTTGGCCACATTTTAAAATAATTTATTACCTATGTTTATGCTGTCACCTTGTCCTGCATTCTGTTCACAAGGCATGGCAGCTTTGTTGATCAGTTATTAATGACAGAGTTCATGCCAGGTATGAATGAATGAATGAATGAATGTCTCATGTCTCATGAGAGTGCTCATTATATTCAAGATCTGGATAAAACAGCACGGTATTTTTGCAGATTAAGTTTACATTTGTTTCAGCTGACCCCCACAATCCACTGCACACAAAGGAACAAACTGTGTTATTTTTCTTGCATGACTGCAGAGAGGGCTTCTAGGACTTATTCCCACCATAGGTATGTTCATGGTCTGCTCATGATCAAGAAACATGTTCCTTGCCTATATGTATCCAAATTCATCTGTTCATGACAGGACTGTGGATTCAATGTGATAGCTAGTGGTACAGTCCTATGAAAAACAGTGAACAATAAGATCCAATTCACACTGCACATTCAGCTAGCTTCCTTTCAACAGCTGGACAAATATTCTTCACCGTGGTTAAATAAAAGTGTCAACACCAACAATTTGGGGGATTCTGTTCTTCTAAGATATGGCACTGCATCACAGAAGGCCTTCCAGGATCAATAAACCACTGAAAATGAGGGCATAATGTTCCCTCAAAGCACTGGGATCTGATTACCCACTGACACAACATCACAGCCCACAAGAACGCAAGTATCAGCTACACTGCTTCAAAAACCTCAAAACTCACCAGCAATCATGTTCATGGCATGATACAGTGGATTTAAATAGAGCAAAGACTGTTTTTTCTGACTGTGAATGCACACAATCACACACACAGTGGGAAATGGGCTTATCTGCCTGGCTCTTGACTGCAGTATCACTGTCGCTCCACAGTGAGTCAGGCCTTACAGACTCTGAGAATGAAAGGTACAGTACTGTAAAGTGTGTTAAATACTGTGAATTGCCAAGGCAAGTTTAAATTGCTTGACAGTCTTCCAAGGAGCAGTCCTGGTACTTCACTTCCAGCAACATACAGTAACCCAAGCTCAGCAATGTCATATTTTAACACTGTCTGACTTGTGTAGTGCACACAATGTAACAATGCAGGCACAGAGTTTATCTACTGAACAAAGGAGAAAAGGCAATCATCTTCCTTTCCTACTACAGTAAAGACAATGCCATTATCTTCCTTTTCTACTATAGTAAGTCCCCCAGCATCCACCAGTTTGAGCTATACAGTTCTATACATGCATGGATATATCAGTGCTTTTTTATTTGAACAGTTCAAGTAAATAGAGAGTCATGCCAGGAGCTGTTTAAAAAATTAAACATTCTTCCCTTAAAATCACAGTACATACTCTCCTTATTGCTCTGTGTTGCTAAGAATTTAAACATGTTCAAATCCAATTTGGTGGTACATACCATTAATACAAGAAATAGTTCTGACTTGTATCTCCCCTCAGTACATTTGTCCAAGGTACAAAAGGCAGTGTATCACTCATTAATCAAAGTCTTCAATTGTTTACCTCCAAGAATAAAAATTTATCTGGAGATGTGATGAAATTCAGATTAGCTTTAAAAAGGTTTCACTTGGAAGGTTCATTTTATACTATACAAGAATATTTTGACTGGAACTTAATGACCAATCCTGGCACATCTTATTAACAAATTTATGTATACTTCAATTTTAATTGTAAATACCAGGATAGGGTCCTATTAATCAATAATTAATTATTAATTAATAATTAATGAATAATGTTATTACTCTATTGATTAAACTACTACTAATTACTGTTATTCTCGCTGTGTATCAACTTGTATGTGCATATACTTCAATGATAACATTGTTCTTCTTTTAACCAGTTTTTTTTACTGTAAACTTTATTTTTATTTTTTATTTATGTGCTAATCATATGTTGCTTACAGTGTGACTCTTTCCACATCCATATGAAATTGTATTTCGATTGGATTTATGGAAAGTAAAGCTAACTAACTAACTAATATGTCTAAACTAGTGATTTTAAAGATTTTTTTACGTTACCATGAAATACTGTCTCACATATTAAAATATTTGTATACAGAATAGTCAGGAAACTTTTTGGACTCACATGGAAGAAGAAAATTGTGAAACTACAAACTTTGTGTCTAATATGGTTTTACTATTGTTGATGTGGAAATATGTTATGGTGAAATGGATTGGACTGAGCTGCATCAGGACTTGGTCACGTGGCAGGCTTTTCAATTAGTGTTGCAGGAACTTTGGTTACAAAGTCAGCGACCTGACTATCATTAGTAATGAAACTGCGAACGCAGAAGTTAAGACAGCACTACAAGAAAATTATCAGGAATAAAATAAAAAAATAAAGCTTCTCTGTTTGTTAGAAATTTCAGCAAAGTCTGTAGTGGTGATAGAAGTATAAGCTTACTGTCCATGATTTAAGGAGTAACCAGTCTGACTGGCATGCCATTGATGAACATAGTTGACAGCTCGGATTGTAACATTATAACTGGCAAAAAGTGAATAAAGGATGTTGGCTTGTGATATTATTAGCAACCAGAGATGTTCAGCATGGTTGGCGGTAACTGTAGCAGGCAGAGCAATGGAAGGCAAAACACAGTTACGTTTCAGAGGCAACTGACAAACTGCGTTTAACAGAGTCCTACTTGAGATGCTGATATTTGACAATGTGGCATGGTACATTCTGCAGTTGTGGGTGGAGAAGATGGTTACTGGTGTACAGTGATCGCTGGCTATTGTTGTGCAGTTGTGTAGACAACTGAGGGTAAGATGGTGATAACATTGACGAATTATTGTGTACATTGAATAAATCCTTGTGCGTATGTAATAAGCCTGAGACAAAGACACACAAATAATTTGTCTTCTAAAGAAGCATTAATATTTTTAGTTGCACATTAACACTCTCACTGTCAGTATTTTTTAATGTCTTTCGTGTGTTTGTAATTTCAGTGGAGAAGAAATGTATACTTGTGTATGGCTGAAGAGACGTGGCGTTAATGTTTTGGAGTTTCAGTTAGGTAGGTTGGTATGTCTTGTGAATGCTGTTAAGTCTTAGCAAATAAATTAGCTCCAACACAAGGTAACTGAACAAATTTATTACTTTATAATGTATGTAATACAGGAAATCAGAAATATATGCTAGAGGGATTTTTCTTCCAACTGAAACTGCAGGTTTCCACAGTAGTGTGTCTTAGAAGTCTAGTCTTCTGTTACATAATGCTGCATCACAGGGTAATTGAGGCCTGTAAAATGCCATAAATCGATTGCCCATTGATGCAGTATGATACCCCAAAGGTATACAGTACACAACACACAGTACGCAGCACACAATACACAGCACACAGCACACAGTACACAGCACACAGCACACAGCACACAGTACACAGCACACAGTACGCAGCACACAGCACACAGCACACAGGACACAGCACGCAGCACACAGCACGCAGTACACAGCACACAGTACACAGCACGCAGTATACAGCACACAGCACACAGTAAACAGTACACAGTCCTCATATTTGTACGTAATATTTTCATTCATTTAAAGTTTGGTTCTTATTATTGTAAGTGCAAAATTCTGTAGTGTAGTAATATTTTGGTGATTCTGGTAGTGAGAATCAACGCAAGTAAATGAAGCATGTACTTTACTATGAGTGAAGAATATTACAAAGCTTATTTGTTGTGATACAACATCTTATGGCAAGTCTGAAAATATGGAATCTTATTTTAGCATTTGCCTGCTTCAATATCACTTGATGGTGTTAATGTGAATGTTGGATGTTGGACTGATTATAATTTAAAACTTTCTTGATCCAGTGATAATGAAAATATCTTATGAAGATTCAGTTTTTCTGGGACGTGACACTGTGTTGTTCAGTGAGTAGTTACTGGCATGTAGAAGGATCATTGTACCTTCATCTGCAGGGTCAAGCAGTCCAGGAAGAATAACTGGTTCTTCTGAGACTGCTTGAGCCTGGAGGTGAGGGCACTGTTATCCTTCAAACTGTTGGAAATTATGCACTGAACAACACAGTGCCACATCCCAGAACACTTCAATCTTCAGCAGGACCTGTGTGAGAACCTGAAAGCTTGAATGTTTAATGTTGAGCTCATAAAGTTTCATGTTTTCTAGTCTACCAGTGACTCATGTTTAACATAATCATTTTGCAACCAATTGCCACCATGTTTAATTAACATGATATTTGGTTTTATGGAAGTTTAAATTTGTTTGTGTGTAGACCAAATTGGTGGCTGTCACATCAGATACCTTTATCTTCTAGGGATGGGGTTGAAATTGTGTGTAGTTTCTTGTGTTTCAGATTAAAATTGCAGTTCATCATCTTAGGCATCTTTGTTAAATGTTCTGAAGTCCTCAAAACTCCCCATTTTCCTGAAGGTCCTATCCTTGCCAAGTTCAGTGCGTTTCAGGAATGTAACTTCTGCTGTTGGATATTGATTACTGTATTTTTATTTTAAACTTTACGTTTGTAAGCCATTTGCATGCTGTTTGACTGTGTGTACTAAATACCTATAAAATGTAATTCAAAGATTTTAAAAGTAAGTTCCAAGAATAAGTATGTGTGCTGTAAATGTTGTGCTGTAATAAAACATTGTGAGGTGTGGGGTTGTCACAGTGATGACTGGGAATATCACAGCTGTCTAGGTAGTGACACTGTGCACTTTGCTAGACAGGTGTCTGTCTGTCTGTCTGTCTGTCTCCTTTAAGTAAATTAATTAAACCTTGTTGTAGTGACGTTTCATTTATGCTGAAGCACCTAAGTGATGTCATATGATCATAATTTGAAAAAGGTTATGGATCCTAGGACCTCTGCTTTTGATAGCATTTGTCATAATATGTGGATATTGATGTAATAAAAATAGATCATGGAAATACTTGTAGACTAATGTACCTTTTTCAAAGCAGAAATTTTCCAGGCTGAGCTGCAGCAGCTGTTAATAATATCACAAACTGTTTCAGGCCTGCAGTCCAGTACATATTACAATACCACATTATGTTCAGATACAAATTTTGAGCCCAAGATATGGATTACTCAGGGCAGTAAGTATGTTTTTATAACTCAATGAATTTGTATGACTTACTGGAGTGGTTGTGTTCAAGCTAAAGTGGTTTGTATGTCTTTAAGCATCATTCCTTAAAGGCCAATGTACTGTGACACTGTACATTCACATGTTGTCTCCAATATCTTACAAATGCAGAACATCTTAACACACTAGTGATGATGATAATTTTTTCCTAGGTGTACAGTTTTGCTTACAACTGAAGGAACAGTATCACTATTCACTATTCTCCCACTTACCACTCAGCATATTCTCAGCCAGTGCAGTACTCTGATTAAATTTGTAGCTTGACTAAGTAAACATAGTTTAGGTGGATGCCATAAGTGCACAGAAATTGTCATTTAATAAAAAATAATGTTTTGTGCTTGAAAAATGAACGTTCATCATGTATTGTATTTTAACAGGGCTGGAGCGATTGCAGGAATCACCTTGTCCACTGACTGGAGAGTACACAGGAATTATCCCAGATGCCACTAATCTTTGTGCAAGGCTCTCTTCTGATTGCAAGTCCCCAGAAATAATGTACTACATGGTATCAGATTGCTCTCATTCAGAAATATATGAAGGTGAGCCTCTGCTTTGATTCATGTTCACACGTTCATTGGTAAAATCTGTTTGTAATATAAAAATAGAAATTGATTTTCTCAGCCTGCAGGAGTCTGCCATCATATTGCTGAGCAACTGGAAAAATTCTATAAAGTTATCCAGCATTTGAGGATTCAGGTCTTCTGGGGTGCTGAGTGATCATGTGGTCCAGAAGAATGCATTCTGGTTGGACAACTGAAATCTTGCAAATGACAGCACTATGTGTTTTCAAAATGTCAGGAAACAATGACCCACCAACTTGGCATCACGTCTAAGAAAACCTGAATCCTCGGCAATATTGCTATGGAAGCTTTATATATTGTGCTTTTCAGAATTTTGTGACATGACATTGATATACATTCTTTTATTGCTCCATGATGAACGAGCATTCGGTGATTATTTTTATCAGTAACTTTAATTAAACTTGTAGGCACTCGAAGACGAGGAAGGAACCGCCGGCAAACTGGCACAAGAATCTACCGAATCAGCAATCCTCGTACATCCACCTCTCGTTCACCTACATTTGCCTACTCTTCTTTTAATCAGTTTAATAATGAGACAGACTTTAAAAATGGCAGCATAATTCAACGGGATCAACCCAATTTTCATGCTGGCAAATATAGTGGGGCACACACAACCCATTATGATGCTGACACTGGACAATCAAGATTGGGTTATTCGTATTATAGCAGTTCTAGCCCTCGCTATCCTACTTCATATCACATTGGTAGCAGCTCAACCACATTCAGCCCATTAAATTTACAGGATCAGTTTTTGGAGGAAGAATATGATCCCTGGACTTTTTCAAAAACTCATGGGCACCAAGCAGGCAATCAGTCATTTGTCAAGCCTCATGGACCAGATCACAATTCGTACCCATCAAAGAATGACCGAAATCTTGCATGGGCTTCAGAAACTTCCTATGGAACCGGTAGGGGTGTTCAGTCAGAATCTGGAAGGCAGCAACAAGGTTGGACTTATGGGCCAAGATCTCAGTGGAATGCACGGAGTACTTCAGTGGAGGCCAGTACAGGTGCTGGGATAGCAAGCAGCACATATGGTGGAGACAGAACTTTCAGAAATGATAACCTGCAGGGAAGCCAGAAAACTTCTGGCAGCTTTCCTGGATATTATAGGGAGCAAAGTTTTGCTTATAATACAAATTCACAAGATAATCAGAGGACAGTTAGTGGCAATACTGAATCACATGTAAACCAGGGTATTGTTTATGGTGACAGTCAACATGTGGCCCAGAAAATGGGAAACAATCATCCTGGACCAAGCAGTGACTTCGGATTCCATTATAATGAAAATCTTCCAGTAACTCATAGTACGTTTGGTAACTACCCTGGGTCACGTGTGGACTGGGGCTTTCCTCACACTGAGAATTCACAGGTGGCCCAGAGAATGGTGGGAAGCTCTTCTCTATCAAATAAGGATCAGAGCTTCTCTCACATCGAACACCAGCCCCCCACTAGCTCTTCAGGTTCAATTATGGACTGGGGAGTCTCCCACAGTGAACACAGATCTCCCATTGGCTATTCAGAATCAAGTAGGGATCATAGCTTTTCTCAGTATGAACATAGGTCTTCCAGCCATTATTCAGGTGCGAAGAGGGACCAGGCATTTGCCGACAATGAAAATTTACGAAGAATAGGTGCATCCCATTCAGATCGCTCAGTTCCACAAGTCTCTTCAAATTCTGGAGAACCAAGAAGTCAAAGAAATTATGGGCAGTCAACTGAGCATGATGTGAAATACAGTAATAGTGCTGATATTCCTGGTAATTACGGAGATGCTATTCCAAACACAGGAAAACATCATTCAAGAGAGCACTACCATGAGACACTTCCTCCAAATTCAGGAGTAGATCAGAAAACACATCTGGGAGTGAGGGATCAGGAGAGCAGTGTTAGTGGAAGGTTTCGAGGGCAACAACATGACAGGGGTTCCACAGTCCACTGGAAAGAAAAACTGCTGACGCAAGCACATTGGAACCCTAGTACTAACACCCAACCACTGAAGGACACTATAAGCCGGAATCGTGAACGTGAAGGACCTCGCTCTATTCTGCAGCTTCATCCTGTTCAGATCCTACCCTTGCCTGTCCAGAGACCCAGACATGGGGACAGACCAAGTGCTGTTCCAAGAACAGGCACCCCTTCTGAACGAGAAGGTAGCCGTTTGCCTGATGATCACTGTGTTGCTTGTTTCAGGACCTCTTGCAGCACCATGCACTAGGAAGCTTTGTGTTTACACTTTCTGTCTTGTTTCTTGATGGCAAACCACATTTTGATCAACGTGACCAAATTGGGCATATTAGGCATGAGTGTATCAGACACAAATATATTAGACTTGAGTGTATCAGACACAAATATATTAGACATGAGTGTATCAGACACAAATATATTAGACATGAACGTATCAGGCATAACATGTTAGACATGAACATATTAGGCATTAATTTATCAGACATGAACATGTTAGATGTTAACATGTCAGATATGAACATATTGGACATTCACGTATTATAGATGAACATGTTAGACACGAACATATTAGGCATTAATTTATCAGACATGAACATGTTAGATGTTAACATGTCGGATATGAACATATTGGACATTCACGTATTATAGATGAACATGTTAGACAGGAACATATTAGAGATGAACGTGTTAGACATTAACATAATGGGATGAACATGTTAGGCGTGAATGAATTAGATATGCATACTAGACATGAACGTGTTTTTATAAATCATCTTATTCCTGAAGCTTGTAGTGCAGGAAATATCAAATCCTATTGTAACTCTTAGTTCTAACATTGTTGTGGGGTCCTGTGCTTAGCACGTGGTTTGAAAGCTGATGTGAAACGTTACTTGTTCTCTTTGGCTGCTGTGGAAGTGATAAGCTGATTGCTAATTTCATTTTGATGTCCATGTTCTTGTCATTACTTCCTACAGAACTGGACTGTGGAAATTGCAGTTGTCCCGTGTGTGATGAATTTTCTTTAATCTTGAAATGTTTGTGGTTTATCTAGAAAATGTAGCTTTTTGTATTTAAATATGATCATTTCCAATTACAGTATTTTTAGGTAGTGATTCTTTTTAGGAGTTTCTTGCACCATCTGGCATGGTGCAGAAATTCCAAAACAGATTTGGCATTAATAATGAGTTATTCTATTTTTGGATGGCAGAAATTCTCCCTAAGCACTATATGATTTCCTGCATAAAAGTAAATTTATTTTGTCCATTTGTCAGCTACAAATCTTCAGATAATCAGATAACATTCTGTTCATATATGTATGTACTAACTGCCTCACTATTAACAGTACACATTACTGCCAGCTGGCATCTCACTATGACAGCAATATCAGCTTTTCTAAGCCTGTACTTTATAAGTGAGAAATTAATACAGTTTCTTTGGAAAAACGAAGAAAGCACAGGTGGTTTAGCAAGCTGATTACTTCACAGAGTCACAGTATTTATGAAGAGCATGACACGTTGCACCAAAAGATTCCTCAACACCATCACTTCAGTTGCTACACTGTTCAGTGGCAGTTGCCCACCAAAATGTCACTGATAAGCACTGAAAATAGAATGATGTAAATATAGCATTTTGTATGTCAGTATGAAGACTAGAGCTTTGTAGATAATGCAGTTTAGCAGAAAGACCACCTGAAGTCTGAATCCTCTCATGTTCCCTTGACAAAAGAAGTTACTGGCATATTTGTTTAGTATGTGGAAATCGCATCTGTTAGACAAGTCAGACCATGTGGACAAATCATTTTGTTGTTCTAAAACTCAGGCTTACTTTAATTGGATTAACATTTCTGAATTTCAGATGCCACTTGCTGTTCTGTTTCTGACTGTTGCAATTATCACCAATACTAAGTAACTGTTGGAAAGTAAATTTGGTGCTCCACTATCTAGCAGGTTACAAAGTTCACAGTTGTGAAGATTTTAATCATTGCCTCATTAATCTGGTGTATTTGTTTTTATGGAGCCATGATATTTGTTGTGTGTTTACCATGCCAAATTCAAATTTATTAGGACTAAGGATAGCTCTAGTTTCATGGTTTTCCTTCGTTCTGCTAGGTAAATTTGTGGACAATACCATAAACCTCTAAAGACAAAAGTAACCTAAATTGTATGTAAACGCTCAGCATGTACCGCACAGTAAACACTCGGTATGTGCCGCACAGTAAACACTCGGTATGTGCCGCACAGTAAACACTCGGTATGTGCCGCACGGTAAACACTCGGTATGGGCCGCACAGTAAACACATTCTGTCTCCATTACAAAACCCCATCAACAAATGCTATATACGTAACAAAGTTACTGTCTTTGTTGCAAGGATCACATGAAATATAAGTACAGCGTATGGACAAAATGTAGAGGTTTAGTGGTCACAAAATAAGCACTGGGCTTTGAAATGTTAACATAGGCTAATAGTAAGCCATACACGTTTAAAAATCGTAACATCACCACAGTCTGCTATGCAAGGCATGTGACTCGGAATTCTAGACTGTTGATCGAATTTTCTACAGAAGGAGAACAAGAGAGAGCTTTTTGAACTGATTGTGAAATTAAACGGAACCAAAAGCTTGACGGCCAAGTTCCTTTCGGAACCAGAATTATTTTTGGTGATGGTGCATGATGACTGTGGTGCATGGTGCATGGTATGTGCTAAGACATGATATCTATTTGGTGGCATGGAATATGTTACTGTTGTAGAAGGCAGTGTGTACAGTTGCCTAATAGCCTGCTTTTTCTGTTGGTAAAACCTAAAAGTAATTTTAATTGATGTAAAAATTATTGGTTATGTATTGGCTAGCCATAGGTCACTTGATATAGCAAAAGTAGCTCATGCTTTTGTCCTGAAATGAAACAGGCTGTTTTTCAGATAGCTTGGTAGCCGAGTATGTGGTGCATGTAAAGAGCAACTGGCATGGAACATTGGGCCATGTGCAATTGTAAGGTGCAGTAGAGTCTCAAAATTTGTAAACCACAGTATTCAGGAATTTGAACGTTCATTTTCACCTATTTTAATATTATTGTTTTGAACTCTGGTGAATGGTTTTGACAAATCAGATTGAGACGATGGGACTGGCGAGTAGGCTGTCCCCACTCTGCCCCTATTGCACAGGTCACTTTCAGCCCAATGAAGCTGTCTTGCAGTAAGTGAATTGTATTGTTTTTGTGCCATTTGGAAATAAAGCTTCAGGCCATTATGCTTTTTGAAGGTGCTTTATATTTTTATTGGTGGCATTTCATAAAGTCTTGGAACCAAGTGGGTGGTTCATATTGAAAATGGATTCTAATATTTGTAATGGGTTTTATCGGTCACAGTTGGTTCTGACAATTGAGACTCTACTGCTGCCTGTACTTCATTGATTACTGTTTCATTGTATATCTGAAGATGAGACATACACATAATGGTGTTTCTTCATATGTATAAAACTCACATTGATAGCAGTGAACATGCTATCTATCACAGTACAGGAAAGAGGACATGACATTCATTCATTTATTTCACATTCCATGTGCATGGCAGTTCCAAATTGGGCTGGATTATTTGTAACACTATTTATAAGACTTTTTTCTGCCCAGTTTTTTAGTATTTTGAAGTACTTCTCCTTTCCCACCACACATACAAACAACAGTATCATCAGTGATAACAGCAACTGTGACAGACATAATAATGAAGAGTGAAAACTGAGTTCACGCCTGATATACTGTAATTAACATGGCTGCTGTTAAGTTGCAACCAGCTTTTGTTTCTTCTGTTAATTCTCAAATATTGCATTTATTTTTTTATGTATTAGTTTATTTTTATAGTTCATTAAGTGGTAAAATGTAAAATGTAAAAGTACTCAAACTTTAAATGTAGTTTTTCAATAAATTACGTACGGTGGGAAAGTAAGGTCCACTTGATAATCAGGTGACATTCAAGAGGCAACAGAATAAATCTAAGGATGCCATCGACAGTGCTGTGGCAACTGCAGACATTATATAATCAAATATGAAACTTCAACATTAATATGTGTCATTAACATGTGCCTAGAGGGCCTGAGGAAACCAAGATGTAGTAATATTGATTGTCTAGGTAGATTTGAACTATTAACTCCTGGGCATGGAGATCTCTTTTTTACCTCCTTCATTCTTTTGAAAATGTGTGTACCATTCTTATGTTTATTGTGGTCATTGTGTGGAATAATGTGATCACCTATATGAGAATATAAGATGTTTACAGATTAAGGAATTCCAGGATTTTAATTAATAATAGCAGAAATTGGACAAGTGGTTTTGGTTTGAATTAATTTTTTTGGAAGGCTACAATCACTGTACATCATACATAAAGATATGTTTCATACCTTGCAGAGAACACACTTTGGTTCCATTAAAAAAACACAACAGTTAATGCTCTATAGGGAAATAATTGCTGTTTGTTCTGAGATCCATAAAAATATAAATACAGCTGTGTAGAAAAAGTGCTTCGGGTTTTGAAGGACTGAGAAACAAATTTCTGTAGTATGTCCAGAGAGAATTTACAGCTTACTGGGGTTCCACAGAGATACACCTCTACATGAAGTCTGCAAATTTACAGTGCCTTCTGCCATAGAATTTTGTGGTTTCTTAATTTATTTTTTGATCTTGGATCAGATAATAGAGCTTTGTAGCATCAAGTGTAATAGGATCTTTGATATTTTGGCACAGTAAGCAAATATATCTGCCCTGTATTTTTCATTACCATTCAATGCAACAAGCAGATTTATCCACAGTTTCAGAAAAACTTATCCTTTTAGTGCAACAGTCAGAAACATTCCCATGACTTGAAAAGTTAGTAGGTGCTGCCATCCATGAGTAACAGTGAAACTATGAATGTAAGAGGTGTGACAGACAGACAAGAAACATGTAAGAGAATTCATAAAGTAATTACTGTGTTGTGTTTTGTAGTATCATCACCAGTTCCTGTAGTAAATAGCTACAGCCTTCTTTGTAGGCTTAATTTGAACATATTATGTACCAGTCGCAAAATGTCTTCTCCCCTTTCTGATTTTTTAAATTTATTTCATCACTTTTCTCTTTATAAAACAGATATACGGTAATATTTATGTTAGATGTGGAAAATATACTAGATGTGGAAAATATACTTACTGAAGGAACTGTGAAAGCATTTGCAAAAGCCAAAAGTGTTTTTCTCTTGTTTGGTGGAGAAGTGAGAGTGGTCTTGAAGTCAACCTGGAATTTAATTGCATGGCAAAAGGGCTAAGAATGGTGAATTAAGAAGGCTGTGAGAGGAGGTGATCATAGTGTATCATATATTGTCTCTCTATGCTCATGGAAGTACCTCAGGCAGGATAACAGGTCTGAAAGTCATGTTTCAAACCTGATACATCCTGCAGGCACAGCAGCACTGTCATGTTTAGTTCTGCTTTCCAAGCTATTAAATCAGTGTCAGCCATTTATAATATATACAAATAAGACATGTCTCTCACTTGCACTCCACACCAAAGTCTGCAGTGTTAGTTGTTCCTTCCTGAACCTTTGCAACATTCCATACTCCAACCTTGTCCATGTCTTTCAATTCTCAAGTCAACTAGTCATTTTCACCTGTCTGTCATGAACTGGTTTATACTCTCCCTTGTCCAGATCTAGTTAATTTAATTGCCAGAGCACATGCCTTCAGGTGGTTCAAGTTCAAACCCAAGGAAATATATATATATATTTATATATCAGTCATCCCAGTGTAGATTTATTTCATTAACCAACGTTAATGCACAATTCTTTATTCATTAACAATATGTATGTTACGCTATTATCCTCGACATGTTTCGAGCATTAATATGTCCATCTTCAGGAGGAAAAATTGTATTCACACAAC
>Ga0099364_10009061_pt1 | contig 13877 bp, 14 predicted proteins | sample TergutTh196P3_FD_73070 | JGI IMG/M metagenome (GOLD analysis project Ga0099364, IMG submission 73070) | Microcerotermes parvus P3 segment gut microbial communities from Pointe-Noire, Republic of the Congo - Th196 P3 | ecosystem: Host-associated > Arthropoda: Insects > Digestive system > Gut ...
TTCGTTCGATGAATCCAGAAAAACAACTTCGATACCAATCTGCTCTCTGAGAGCATGTCTGTATGCTCTCAGAGAGCAGAAGAAACCGGATGTAAAAAAATCTATCGAAATGGAATACTTTACAAATGGCTAAATAGGGGTACTTAACAGTTTGTAAAGCTTTTTCGCTCAATCACGTGTAAAAACTTTTTCGATTTTTTGGACTCTCAGTCCACACCTCTATGGACTGAGAGTCCAATTCTGCATGAAAATAAGGGAAGAACAGTAAACGCGGATTATCGCCTTAGGGATCGTCGTAAATTAAAGTTGACAGTATATCTGGCGTATCTACTCGAATGACCTAATCTCATTCCGCAAAGTGTCAATTTTATTTCTCTACGATCCCTTAGTGATCCTGTTCGCTTATTACAATCGGGAGGCATCGGCTGAATATACGCCTCCCGATTCGAAATCATCGCAAACCACCTTCAAAAGGCTAAAGCATAAATAGCAATAAGATTGCCGTAATTGCTCCAAGTAACCCCAGAAGGCATTTGTACAGCGTTGACTCTTTTACACGATTCCAGTTATCGAAACACCAGAAGTAAGTGTAAGACACGAAACTAAGAAACATCCACCAACCCGCCGGCAAAAAAAGCACGCCTCTGAACAGCGTGTCAGCTTCAAACATTCCGTACACACCAGACAAACCGAACCAATAAGCGAGCGTTGCGAGTATACCTGTGACGGAAACCGCCACAATGGATCCTCGTATGCCATAATACTCTTTCACCGAGGACATCACTTCCCTTGATCTTATCGCAATGGTCTCCCCCATGTCCGCGCCGATCCGTGCCGCGCCTTCACCAAGAATCCTCTCAACCGAGTGTTCAATTGTGTCGTTTATCTTCCGTTTAAGCGCGCCTATCTCGTCGAATCTTCTTTCCATAATGTCACTGTGCCGTTTGAAGATCATGAGGATGTAAAGGTAATCCTCAACGGTGTTCATGCCAAGCGCCGCGCCTAACTCCAGAAATTCCGTTCGTTCTTCTTCCGAAAGTTCACGGTTAAGGATTGCGAGAGAGGCTGCTTTCAGAGACTCATTGAAATCAGCCATTTTCAGCCACATCCGTATCATTGTTCGATGTATTCGCCGCCGTTTCGGATAAATCACCGAAAAGTCCGGTGTTTTCGAACATCGAGTAAACTTTGCCAAGCCAGGTCATGAAAAGCTGTCGCTTAAAGACGTTCAGCACTTTCGCGACCTCCGGGATAGTCTTCCCGTAGGAATAAAACTGGAGCGTTATGAGATCGTTGAGCGGAGGGAAATCCAGCACACTTTTTATTCGTGATACCGTCACTTCCTTGTTTTTCAACTTTCCTATCATGGAATCGTATATCAGGAAATCTTTCGGCGCGCCCCAGTAGTTGTTGCGAATCGTGAAGACTGAGCCGTACTGAATCACCCTGAGATAATCCATGAGAAGATTAACGCAATCCAGTTGCCGGTTTATCGGCCAGAAAGTAACGAAATCATAAACTGCGCTTTCTTCCAGAGACCGTGAGAAATTTTCCCCGTTTATCTCAATGCCGTAATTGCTCCTTGCCGCGCTGTTAATTACGAACAGCGTATCGTTATTTTCTTCCAGCAGCTCGTAAAGCGTTATCCATCCGGCTTCCCTCTCGTCGAGAATGAGGGCCGTTACTGGTATTACGTCACTGTAAATCCTGCCCACATCGGGATTGCTGTCATCGGTCTCTACCAAATGGATCGTCTTGCTTTCACCGTATTTATCGATGAGAAGCTGAATCAACACCGTCGAAATGATGCTTTTGCCTATTCCGCCCTTGGAGCCTCCAACGTAAAATATAGTGTCTTTCATTTACAAAACCTCGCTTTCTTAAATTTCAGGCAGATCTTCGGGATTTATCGGCCTGATTTCAAACGTGTTATCCGGTTTCACTACCAGACGTGTTTCATTCCCAACCCTCCTGTTCGGGACGGACAGAACCCCGGACGACCTCGGGGCAGGTGAATTGATTTCCGTCGTTTTCTTTTCGCGTGACATTACGCGAGTCTCGTTTGCTTTTACTCCGCTTTTTTTCGTTTCCTGCGCCTCAAAGCCGCCAATCTTGCTCCTTCGCGTCTTCTCCCTTGCAAACGCCTGACGGAAACTGTGAACATTGGCATTTTCAGGGAGTAAACCGGATGTCTCCAACAATTCGCATATTTTGTCGAATCGTATCCCTCTTGCCCTTAATGACTGTATTTCCTCGAATGATGCAACAACCGTTTTCGCGTAACAGTACATATCAGTGCAAACGGTCGCGTCTTCCTCGGCAAGAAATCTGTCGACGGCAGATTTGAAGGCTTCTTTTCGAGTTTGCGGCTCCATCGGCATATTCCCTCCTTCCAAATCCACCATAACATTGCTTTTTGCGCGAAGTGATAAAAAAGAGAGTTGGGTATTTAAGAGCAGTACCGCTCTAACTTTTTTGAGGTTGCATTCTTTGTTTTGGAGTCGGGTTTGAGACAAAGTGATACTGATTGAGACTAACTGAAAAATACTGAGACTTTTTTGAAGCATAGTGAATTTTTTTGAGACGAAGCGAGGCAAATTGAGACAAAGAGAGCTTTTACGAGACATAGCGAAACTTGGGGTTCGGAGGGGTGTCTTGATGTTCTGGACAAGCTGGCGCTTGTCGGACACAAGTCTATCGACTTATGCCCGCCAAGCACCCACTTGCCCCTCCGGGGAGGATTACGCAATCGGCGGCCTGCGGCCTTCTCTCGCTTTGTATCTGGTGATTCGTTTGCAGGAGGCGTTATTAGACATAAGCCAATGACACAAAAAAGAGTGATACTACTTTTAAACATAACGTCCCGAGGTGTTAAAATAACGCTTGGGAATAATCAAGTGTACTCAAAAGGTGTGAAGCCGAAATGAAAATAGAATTGCCGCAAATAAACGACGAGGCGTGGGAGAAGCTCCGAAAATCCTCTTTTTCGGTACAGGAGTTTTTGAAAACACTCGAACTATTCGATTCGATCCGCCATATCGCAGGAGCTTCCGATTTTTCCAACGAAGTTTATGCGAACTTTCATAATCTCAGGCAATTGGCGGAAAGAGTCTTTAAAGAAGGACACCGCGAGAGCGTTAGTGAAATGTTCTTTGAAATTTCCTGCTTAGACGATTTGATGATAGACCTTGAGGAATGGGTCGAAGCTATCCGCGAGGCGTTAGCCGATCTCGACATGTTAAGACCGGAGAACTTGTCGGAAGTTGACGGTGAACGCAGAAAAAACTACCGAAGAAAATATGGTTATACTCGCAAGTAATGAGATTTGCAGAATTCAATCAGAAGCAACAAGGTCAGCCATTTCCATTCCTCTTTCAAACTGCAAATTTCATCGCCCGTTGGTATAAAACCGTGAACTCTCAGAATCCTGATTTTCTGATAGGAACCTCACTTTACTTTCGTTATCACTAAACGTCATCCTTACGCTCGCGACGCTCACGGAACAGATATTCCGATATGAGGTGCGGCGCGATTTTTAGACCGTGCTCCCGTTCGAGAATCTTCGACATTTCCACAGTGCTCATTATTCCATTGCGAATCATTTCCTTGATTATCTCAATAATTTGTTTTTCCAACCTTCATTGCCTCCAGTAGTAGAAAATGTTGTTTTTTGTTCCTCCACAAAAAAGCGCATATCATTTCAGCAATGGTAAAATCATCCTCAAATCTCAATATTCTTTTCATACTACTGCCCGTCTTTCTGCTCAAGCGACGTAATGATAACGCTAAGACTGCTTCCAGTACGTTCTCAGCAGTTATTGCGCTTTTTAGCTGCTCGACGATTTTTGAAGATATGTTAAGTCACTGGGTTTGGGTATTATTGAACTTTGTTTTGCTGCGCAAAATAGACAACTCAACAAATACCTTATATGCGATTTCTGTCCATCGGTTCAGGACTTTGCCTGCAATTTCATTCAGATTCCACCTCACAATGGACACACTTGCCGTTCCGTTCGGATTTCTACTGCCAAGCCTGTAGTGGACTTGCACCACAAAGTTATTGCAAATACCGATCTCACTCAATAAAAGCCTTGAAATCAGATGATTTCAAGGCTTTTGCATAAGGAAATTCAATTTCGCAAGACAAACAATTTCTATTTTGTATTTATCTGTTTACTGATTCCGACACACGTTGAACAGTTCTAAGCTCTACAGCAGGATCCGCGCCGGTAGCTACATTCTGCATAGCAACTATGATTGCTTTTTCAATTTCCGCGTTATTCAGAGTGCGCGGACCAATCGCGGTACTGTTATATCGATTGATTTCATCTATGCTCTGCTGCTGAAGCGGTCCATCAATGGCGCCCTGATAGGTAATGTTATTTGCCACAGGAGAACCTTGAAGCGTATCAATCCACATTTGGTTACCCGTTCCCATCGCCATGAACTGAATAAATATCATGGCCGCCTCTTTGTTCGCCGCATCCTTGTTTACGCATAGCATAATATCGACGCCTGTTGTAGCAAAAAAGCCCTCGGGTCCAATGGCAGGAATAGCGGACATACCGATAATATCTCCGGCATTATGTATCGCGGTACCCTGAATTTCATCATTTGTAGGCGACGTTGGACCAAGATGCCATGAACCGGTGGGGAAGAAAATCGCCTTACGGTCAAAGAAATACTGATCTCTGGCGTCAGGATAAGTTACTACGCCTAAGGCGCCGTCTTGGAATACTCCGTCTTGAAAGAATCCGGCATACGCTTCCAAAGTATCGACAAAGCATTGATCCGTAAAGCTGCGTTTTCCTTCAAAGGCTTCATACACTGCATTTTTTTCAAACTGATTGCTCAACCATACGAACCAGTCGGCATTCTGCCAGTCGTCGGCGGCACCCATTGCCATAGACACATAACCGTGCGCTCTGGCTTTCTGTGAGGCTTCAGCCATTTCCGCATACGTTGCGGGTACTTTGTCAATCCCGACCTCATCCATCAATGTCTTGTTATAGAGCATATAATTCATCCCAACAACCAACATAGGCATACCAGCCGTGATTCCGTCCGCAGTGGTGCATTGATCGACAGCGGTTTTCGATATTATGGTTCTCCAGTTTGGCATGTATTGGTCGGCCAAAGCATCCATTGGCTCACAGAATGGCGCATATTGCAGCAACGTTGCGTCTGCTTTAAGACCAAAAATGTCGGGACCGGTACCGCTTGCCATGGCGACTTGAAGCTTATCCAGCACATCTTCGCTTCTCGTATAATCAATTTTAATATTGGGATGCTCCGCTTCGAAAGCCTTTGCCATTCCTTCGTCCCACTGTACAGTTGTCGGTAGCCATGACCAAAACGTGACTGTAACAATATCGTCTTGGGCGGCTGACTGCGGGGTGTTCGACATAACCATCGCACACGCCATGAAAAGAGCTAAAACAATAGTAAATTTTTTCTTCAACTGAGATTCCTCCTTCGATTTTTATAAATGGGCTTTTGATTCTATCAAAATAACAGAAAAAGAATAATAGAAATACTATAAAAATTTGCTGACAGCACTATTTTTTTGACTCGGCATTATGGCAACACAGTATATGTATAGCTAGATACAGCTAAACTCTTTATATGAACGCTGACTTCCGATATAGCGTCAACATGTTTTAATGGAATTATGTCCTTACTTCCCAGCAAGACCCATCCGACATTCCTGCCCTTCTTGATATAGATTGTTTCACTTTCTTGTATGTTTTGGAGCCGACACCACTCCAACTTTTTCCCATCGCCGGTAACGGATTCGATTGAGAAACAGTTGCAGGCTCCCAAAGGGTTAAGCGTAAAAGTTTCTACAAATTCTTTCGTATACTGTTCCATACGACTCATTTTGAAAATGCCTTTGCTATCCGGCACAAGACCTATTTCAGTAAGTGAGGCTTTCGGCGACACGGAATAAAAACGTTTCAACTCACAAAGCTCATTCCCAAACAGCTTGCAATGCCTAGTTATCGCGAGACCTTCAGCAGATAATCTTGAATAATGTGTTGAAAGGCCGAATTCTCCTTTCGCCATCCGGTATGTGAAATCTAGCGTTGCAACCTCATCCACCTCAATACGATACAGGTCGAATATCTTTTCAATTCGTATATGATGAAAAACAAAATGATTGTACTCCTGGGGCAGTGCGACTTCTGCCGGCGTTTGTTGAATTCCATTATCCATCACAACAGCGGTGACCGTATTAAGGCCACTTTGAAACACTACCTCGACAAAATTGAAGTCGTCAATCCGGTTTGCGTACAAGCCATATTTCGCTCCGTCAGGGCTATAGTCCGCCTTGAGCCACACTTCGGCAATATAGAACAATCGATGTCCGCTTATATTGTAATCTTGACTGATTTGCAGGCTTTCTTCATGTATTTCAGGCAGGGCGGGAGCGTCTTGTTTTTGGTTGGACGGACCATTTGTAAACATTTTTAAACCACTGAAAAAAATGGGGTCTATACGCATTTGGCGTTCTTCTGTTCCGCGGCTGATTGGGACGTATGCGTCCCGTCCGTGGTAAACGATCCAATCTTCAACCATATTGGGAGCTTTTGTTATTGTATTGTGCCCGGTTCCTTCCACAGCGTTGTTACGCATCATCAACGGACAAAATGTATAGGCATCAGGATATTTCGACCACATCATTTCCATCAGGTCTTTTTTAGGTTCCGCTACGGCATAGCCTACAAAATAGTCTTCGTTGACGTAGGCATTGGCCGAATATAGCAAGTAACAGATGTTACCATACTTCCAAAAACAAGCGCCTTCTATGGTATACCAATCCCGTCCGTCACCGAAACGGTTATAGGCGAAAATCTCCTGCTTTATAGAGGCAAGGATAACAGGTTTCGGATTGCCCTCCAATGTTTCCATATCCAGCAAGCGGTCAACCGAAATCGTAGTACCAGCATATTCGGCGCTTGTTGCCATGATGTCATTGGTGGAGTAAAACAAATAATAATTCCCGTTCCAGCAAACCGGATGAGCGTCAATAGAGAATTTGTTGAAGAAGGTCTTTTTATATATGAATGGTCCTAACGGGTTATCACAAACTGCCAATTTCAGGAATTCCGCATGGGCTTCTTTTGTTCCGCGCGGTTCGTTTGAATAATACAAATAGAACAACCCATTGCGGTATATTACTGCCGGTGCCCAATAATTTTGAAATTCATCATCCGTTAGAGCGAAACCTTTAGAGTCCCATTCCGTCAAGTTATGCGAAACACTAACATGGACTCCATTTTCATGAGTAGAATAGCAATAATACCACCCACACCAGCGCAGGATAAATGGATCTGGATTGGTTCTGCTTTTCTTATCCGAATATTGCAACGGATTTTGATACTGAAAATCCCCTGTTAATGGCAGATGATTATCCATACTTCTTTACCCTTTCACTGCCCCGGACGTAATACCGGTCTGCAAGAATTTTTGACTGAACAAATATACGATAATAGATGGAAGCGTAAGCAGCATCATTACAGCATAAATCCGGGCCACGTCAGAAGGACTTTGAAAGGTGGTATTCATAAAAAACTGCGCTGCCAGCGTTACCGTATAGTTACTCTCACTTCTCATAACTAACAGGGGAACAAGGTAGTCGTTCCATGAGTATATAAATGTCAGCACAAGGACATTAGCCATGATCGGTACGCCGAGAGGAAACATAACCGAGCAATAAGTGCGAAAGCTGGATGCGCCATCAATTTTTGCCGCTTCCAAAAGTTCATTTGGAATACCATCATAGTAGTTTTTCGTCATAAACAGCATAAATGGTGCGTTGAATGCAATTAACGGCCAGATTACGCCAAGATGCGAATCCAGTAATCCAGCCCTGTTAATAGTGTTGAACATCGGCATAGTTACGGCCGCGATAGGCACTGCAAGGCAACCTAATATTAGAGCGAATATGATTTTTTTACCTAGAAAGTCCATCTTTGAAAACGCATAGCCAGCCAGTGATGCTAAAAGCTGTACAGCAATCGAAGTAATAACAGCTATCGTGAAACTATTTGATATGACTCTGAAATAGTTGATTTTTTCATAGGTTAGCACGTAACGATAGTTTTCTAGACCGTTTATTTGAAGCGATTTACTAAGCGCGACAAAAATCGGGGAAATCCAAACAAGCGCGAAAAGCGCTAGAGTAAAATATACCGGAATAGCCAGCTTCCTTCTCTCCTGTTTCATCTTCCGCCCTCCTGTTATTTCTCACGTCCGATACGAATTTGCATATAGGACAAAATAAATGCAATAAGCAATATGCTTACACCTATGACTGCTGATTCACCAGCCGCAAAGTTTCTAAAAGCCTTTTCGTATAAGTATGTATTAAGAACTGTACTTGCGCGCCCGGGCCCGCCATTTGTGAGCAGCCTGACAATATCGAATGTTTTCAGCGATCCGACTATACCAAGAATAATTAATAGGTTTGTAGTACCTCGAACCATAGGGAATGTAATGCTGAACGTCGTTCTCCAAAAACCCGCGCCGTCAATAGTCGCCGATTCATACACATCGTTGGGAATCGCCATTAGAGAGGCATAATAAATAATCATGGAAAAGCCCATCCATTGAAATATATTCACCATGATAACAGCTCCGAGCGCCCATTTTGGGTCTCCTAACCAGGATACAGCCATAAAATCAAGACCAATGTTTCTTAAGAAAGTATTAAGGTCTCCGTGGGTTGGATTCAATATTATGCGAAAGATAGCTGCAATTATTGAAGTAGCCATGGCAATAGGCATAAAATAAATGATTTTGAATATATTACTGCCCCTAAATTTATACTTTAATAGAACGGCAAGCATAAAACCAATAGCCGCCTGAATAAAAACAGTACCGAAAAAGAAGACGATATTGTTGCGGATAGCGAGGTAAAACGTCCTGTCGGTAAACAATTTCCGATAGTTTCTTAGTCCTATCCACTTCATATCGGGACTCATACCGTTCCAGTCGGTAAAGCTGACATAAACAGTTCGGAAGATACAGTAATAGATAAATAAAAAGGATATCAGCATCAGGGGGAGAATATATAAATATGCTCCGTAGTCCCATCTTTTTGCGTACTTCATAACAACACCTCCTGATATATCTTAAACTATTAAGATTCACTATTATATTTTGCTATAAATTCCGTTGGGGTTACGCCTTCATACTCTTTAAATACCTTAAAAAAATAGTTGTAATTACGGAATCCGGATTTTTCAGCTATCTCCTTCATGCCAAGTGCCCCGCGTATCAGCATACTCTTTGCCCTGATTAGCCGCAGATGATTAATGTATTCAACAAAACGTAAGCCGGTTTCCCGTTTGAACTCCCGGCTAAAATGCGTATAACTGAGTCCTGCTTCGGCCGCACAGGTTTCCAAAGAAATATCTGATGCGTAGTATCGCTCAATGTATTGAATGGCTGTCTTTACTACAGGCGAATATGCTTTATCCTGTTTTTGCTGGATACACGACGCTTTATATAGGTAAAATTCCAATATTTTCTCTTGAAAAGATGAAAATGTCGGGTATCTGGAAAGTATCAATAATTTCTGTTCTATTTCGTCAGTTGTTACGTAACCGTTCAATAGCAAATAATCCATAGCCTTAGCCGCTGCTGTATTAACCTCGTCTCGCGGTACTCTGGCTCGTTCCAGTTCCGATATTAATTCGATTATCACGTTTTTTATCCCGTCCGAATCCTTGTTGACAATTTCAAAATCCAACTGTTGCCAAAGCCGCGGCGGAGGGGTGTAATGGCCGTAGTCCAACGGTTGAGTGATGTTTACTTGAAAAAGACGGTTTCCACCCAAATAATATGTGTCCTCAAGCATCGCATCCATCCTTTGTGCGAGTTTGACCGCTTGCTTGATATCCAATCCCGGGCTTCCGAGGCCAACCGTTATAGTCAAATCAAGCATTCGCATCATCCTGCGTCGCAGCTTGTCACAAAAACCACTGACTACATTCATCATCTGCAGATAGCTGTCCTGCTCTTTGAATCCGACTAGAAGTACAAGGTGATATTTTGGCGTTTGAAAGAATAAATAGGAATATTCAATCCCAAGAAGCTGCGCCGAAATATCCATTACCGTTCGCAGTATTTCCTTCTGATAATCTGCATAATCCGTTGCCCGCATACTTTCCCCCGCAGTATAATCCGGACCTATCGCAACAGGATAAAGATTGTATGGTTTAAATGCAATTTCGTCTTCTGTTGCCAGCCGACTTATATATTCAGCGGTAAATAATGCGGAATCCTGAATGCAAAACCCGACTCGCCTGACGATGTTAGAATTTTCCGGCCGGATTTGGTATTTTTGCTTTGTCCCGTCTAAAGCCGATATGAGCCTGTCCGTATTGAGCTCATGCTTCAACAGGTAATCGGTTGCTCCATTTAACATACATCCCCGCAAATAATCATAGTCGTCAAAGCTGCTAATGGCAATTACAGGTATATATTCCTTGATAACGCGAAGTATTTGAATAAATTCGATTCCTGTCATAAAAGGCATCTGCATATCACAGAGCACCATATCCGTCTCATTATCCCGCAGCCAATCAATGGCCGCTTTGCCGCCAATGAAATCGGCAACTACTTCATAATCGGAATTACCGGAAAGATATGCTTTAATTTGATTACGTGAAGCGAGATCGTCATCAACAATAATGAGCTTTATTCGTTCCAATTTTTATCTCCTTCGAGTTCGGCAATCAATGGAAGCGTCAGTATGACACGTGTATATTCTCCTAGTCTGCTTTCGTAATTTAAACCATAACTCGTTCCGAAAAATAATTGGATTCGTTCCCGCACATTACTTATGCCTATTCCGCTTAAACCAACGGGCTGCTCCGATTTTTTGTTCAGTACGCAATAAATATTTTCTTGCGTCATGCCGACTCCATTATCCTCGATAACTATTTTCAGATCATTCTTATCTTCATGCGCATGTATAGTCAATATTCCTTTTTTGTCCAGCCTGGTTTGCAGGCCATGATATACAGCGTTTTCAACAATGGGTTGGAGGATGAAGCGTAGGATATACAGAATTTCAACGGTTGGGTCAATATTGATGATAGTATCAAAATCGTAATTGCCGGTACATTCAATGATTTCTATATAATTTTTAACATATTCTATCTCGTCTGAAAGAGGAATCAGGTCGTCATTCTTCTTCATTGCGCCACGCAGCATGGAATTCAGCGCGTTTGTAACAGAGATAATATTGTCTGCATGTTGAAGCTTTGCCATCCACGAAATTAGATTCAGTGTGTTGGAAACAAAGTGCGGATTTATTTGAGCTTGCAGGAAGGCTATTTCAAACAAGCGTTTTTGCTTTTCCTTCTCCGTAACGGTATCCATCAGCACCTCTATCTGTTTAACCATGTGGTTGAAGGTGTCTTCCATTTGTCCAATTTCATCACGGCTTTTTACCTGTTTATCCACAGAAAGATCACCGCCGGCAACTTTGTTCATCTTGTGATTCAGTATCTGAATATTGCCGGTTATGCGCGATGATATAACTATACAAAGGAAACCCGCCGATATAATGGTTACTATGAGAAGTGACGCAGTCAGTTGAAGCGTGCCGTAAGTCCTGGAGAGTATAGGCCCGGATGGTATGGCCATAATGAAGCTCCAGTTCACTTTACTGGCATGATATGTGCTGTAAACATACCCTGATTCCGGTTGCTCTATATCTAAAAGCTTTTCGCCGCAGTTCGAAAATATCAGGTTGCCATCATCGTCAGTCACTTGAAACCGGCTGTTTATCGGCAGATTGTTGCTGAATATGTCCTCAATTACGCTGTAGTCAAAATACATAATCGCGTAGCCGATAATGTTTTGCCGCTCGTCCGTTATCGCTCGTACCGCTGGAACTACAAAGTTGGATTTCATATTAAACCATGTGCCGGTGGTGGGCACCGGGGACATCATAACCATTGACTTTCCGATTGTCTCAGCGTTGATTTGAGCAATCATGTCAAATAATTCTTCAATGTTTTGCACGAAATTGCTTGTCTGGAATACATACCCGTTTTTTGAGACAACTCCCAAGCCCACAATATAATATTTGTATCCATTAATAGAACGCAGATACGCTGTAATAATGCGTCGGTTTTGGAGATAATCATAACCAAGCTGCCTGTTTGGCAACAATTCAATTTGATTGATTCTACTGATTGGCTTTACGATATTGTCCTGGTTAATAGATACCAAAGTAAGCATATAAGCTGTATCAGTCAGCAGATAATCGAAAGCCGTATAAGCATCAGTCATTATGCTTTCCGATATATCATTCAAATATATCTCAGCAATGTCAGTAGCGCTTCGATACCAGATTAAGGTGATCAACAGTGTTATAACAATTAGAATTGTCAATAAGACCAATAAAATCTTTGAACGAATAGACATATTTTCGCTCCGTTTTATAGTAAGTAGGAATACAATTCGTAATTATATTATAATAATCTTAAAACAAAAAAACACTATAAAAATACATTAAGTGCTGCAATATTTTGCGGTATGTGGTAATGGCAAGCAGTAGGCGAGCAATGGTGTGATTTCATTATGGGTGATAACGTCAGTCAAATTAAGGTAGGGCGGTTGTTCCTCAAACTGGCTTTATTTGACCGGAACTGTTGCGCTCCGCTCGGGAAGCGAAATATTCATAACAAGATCAATGCTCTTGCCAGCCAGATTAGTCGGTATTAAACGGGTTTCGTAAATCGCGGAATATGCTTCGTATCTGTTCCACAAGCAACCAGTTGGGCTCTTTGTTGTACAACTCCAGATTGCGCAATACGCTACTTTCTCTACCCATACCCATTAGTGTAAGTGCGGGTTCGTCGAAACAAAATGCAAATTTCACTGCCTCTTCCGCGAGAGTGGTTCCGTTTTGAACGCAAAGCTCTTCCATCGGAATGCCTTTCTTCGTCTGATGCATCTCAGGGTTTCGCTTTCCAGACGCATTCTTCGTCGAACTCGGCGCTTTGATTGTTGTCGCATCAGGAGCTTGCCTCGTCAAAACTTACCCGCATGAATCTTCGCATCGAATTGCTGTCGTATATCGAATCCTCTGTCATTTCATCCGACAGATTGAACCAAATTTGGAGAAAGTACATGCGCAGCATCGTCTCTATGCCTCAGGTTGAACGACCACGTTTCCTGGATGGGTAATATGGGCTGATTATGGAAACCCACTCTTCCCACGGGATTATTTTATCTATCATTTCCAAAAATTCGCCGCGCTTGGTTTTGCGTTTGCGATTCTCGTATTCTAAATCCGTGAATGTCATTTACCTGCTCATTGATCTTTTTCCTCATTCCGGGCATGATTTAATCACGCATATTATCTCCCTCTCTCTCCTTAATTGACCGACTTATTCAGTGTTTCCTTAAACATCCTTGACAAATTTCTCCCGAAGGTTCCGGCTACAGAGCGCGGACGAGATTCTCTAAATTCTACAATCTCCCCGAATTGATGTCCGTATTCAAGGAAGCCGCCGACATAAAGACGGCGGACATGCTCGACCTTCCGAAACCGGAGGCCGAATATATTACCGTTTCCGTTGAACCGACCGCTATCCAGAAGGCGTTGATAAAGCAACTCGCAGGACGGGCACAGCTCGTTAGAAACCGCGTGGTAGAGCCGTGGGAGGACAACATGCTCGCCATCACTACTGACGGCAGGAAGATAGGGTTGGATCAAAGGCTGATTAACGAGCGCCTGCCGGACGCCAAACACAGCAAAGTAAATACGTGTCTTGAGAATGTCTACAAAATCTGGAACGACACGAAGGAAGATCGCCTCACGCAAGCCGTTTTCTGCGATTTCTCAACTC
>Ga0099364_10009062_pt1 | contig 13876 bp, 25 predicted proteins | sample TergutTh196P3_FD_73070 | JGI IMG/M metagenome (GOLD analysis project Ga0099364, IMG submission 73070) | Microcerotermes parvus P3 segment gut microbial communities from Pointe-Noire, Republic of the Congo - Th196 P3 | ecosystem: Host-associated > Arthropoda: Insects > Digestive system > Gut ...
TTAAAAGACTATGTAATTCGCCGCGCCTATACGAAGTTGAAGAATACAAAGCGAATGCATCTATTATACACGACGGACGTGAAATTTTGCTTTTTGAGTGCTTTGATACAATAATTAGTGCACTATCGGCAACAACAACGGCATGTGCTCAACGAAAGATTGGTGTGTATCATATGCAAAGAAAATGCGAAATACAAAACATCAGATATTGCCCGGAATTAAGCCATTCCGTTGCATTACAAATGCCGCTTGCGGGTATTTTAACAGATTCGCAATCTGTATCAGATTAAACGATACTTGACCGATGATAATTTGTTCCCGAAAGAGTATATTATGACAGATAAAAATACCGCTTTACAAATTAAGCCGTGTCGAGTGTGCGGTAACGTACCGACAATTTCAGTGTATGTTCCGGACAAAAAGTCAATCCGTAAAGATATATATGGCATATTTGGTAGAGGGTTTATTTTTGACGTATTATGTGACAACTTAATTGCCGAAGAGACGGATGGCCCCCGTTACAGTATCTCTTGTTTCCATGAGACACATTCTTCTAAAGCACGTCCGATTTTTATTTTACATCGCTCGTCGCGGGAAAAAGCGATAGAGGATTGGAACAAAGAACACGACATTGAATTACAACGCAATCCGTGTCGAGTATGCGGTGAAAGAGTTGACATGTGGGTTTCCGTTGATAGAAACGTGGATTCTGCTACATACGGTAAAGAAAAATACAATATTTTGTGCATGCATTTGAATTTGAAGCCGAAAGATTCCGTTCCTGATTTATACGTTATCGACTGTCCGACGTGGGAAAAGGCCGTTGAAGATTGGAATAAAGAAAATCCAGTCAAGATGAGAAGTGCTTCAACGATATTTACGGAAGAAGAATGTGCTAATTTCCATCGCAAGTATGCACTGTTACGGACTAGACTGGAAATGATTCTATGTAATCCAGAATCAATGTTGCCGAACGCTGAAGAGTATCCCCATATAAGAAATCGCCTTAAGGCACTTATGGCGATGTCTTACGATGAATTAATGGATGAGATTGAAGCGGATTATATATTAAGTGGTGACTACTGGGGTGACTACTGGAGATAACATTATTTTAGATCGGCAATGAATTCAAAGCCAATAATTCCCGCTTTTTCTGCTTTTTGAGCAACTTCTTTATGCAATTCCTTGATTGTGTACGCTTCGCCCATTGCTAGTGCGCTTCGTTGTGCGAAACATTGGAAACGATTCATTAAATCAGTAGATGCTTTACTTATCATCGTGTAGAGCTTATTTTGTTCTGTTGCTATCATTGATTTGAGTTGTTGCATATATGGACTATTCCGATTTTCTTGACGTTCAATAAAGGCATCTAATAGTTGACGACAGCGAATTAATTGGCTTATATATACGGTAGTAGAACTCTCCCACGGTGAGAACGTATTATCGAGGGAATTGTATGTGCTTCTTGGTCCCTGTGGAGGAGAAGCATCCCCTAATCGTTCAAACTGCTGTATGTTAGCGTGGGAATTGTTGCCTCGTTTGATATTTTCTTGAAACAGTGTAATGTTCGCTAATTCTGGAATCGCCGTTTGGATTTGATCGGTCATTGATCTTCCCTCGTATTTGGATTCTTAATGTAGTCTTTACGATGAAACGTAGGCCTCGAGGAATTCTACTAATTTTACTGGAATTGTCAAGATTTTACTTTTTGGCAGGCTATTGAATACTGCAACAGTGATGTTGCAGTATTGAAGAATTCAGAAGATGTAATGGAGGATTCGCCCTTCTGTTTGAATTTAGCCAAATTTCCGGGCAACTTCCGCCGCCAGTTCGGGCAGCGGGGCAACGTAAAATTTTTCGGTCGTCGTAATAGAACTATGGCCGAGAAATTCTTTGGCGGCTTCCAAACTGACATTTGCCGTTGTTTGCGTTCCGGCTGTATGCCGCAATTGATTTGGCGTCCAATGCGGGACCCCAGCCCGTATGCACGCACGCTCTATCGCTTGGGCGTATGAATTCTTTGTATATTTCTCACCCGGTTTTCGGGCGGCATTCGGATTTGAGCGATTCTGCTGGGAAGGTTGTACCTGACCTTTTTTATTGAGTGTTTTCCGTTTTCGCCGTCTTTCAATTTTTTGATCTCGGACCGTATCCTGTGGAGAAAAGAGAAACGCTTCCGGTGTTTCTCTTTTTTTGAGAAGATAAGGCATAAGGATTGCTTGCGCCCTTGGTCCGATGGCAACAACTCGGACTTTGCCTTTGTGCTCAGTTTTATGAGTGAACGGACGATACGCCCAGACATCGCCGGTTTGGTCAATGTCGCATAATCGCATGTTGCGGATATCTTGCGGCCTGCCGCCGATAAGACGTTGAATCCGCACCATATCCGCAACCGTTGGCTGAAGGAAACGCAGCGTTTTTTCTACGATTTCATCGGAAATGGGTTGGATTTCCCGATATTCCGGTGCCTTCGTCCGCCCTTTTTTGAGACTATCGACCGCTTGCAAGGCATAAAACGTCAAGGCATCCACCCTGCCGAATTTAACACCGTGTTTAAATGCTTGTTTGATTATGCAGACATAACGGTTGATGGTAGGACGGCCATAGCCTTTTTCTATCCATTGTTTTTGAAGAAAAACAAGGGAAAGAGGGGAAAATTCATTAACAGATTCATTGCCATAATGCTGGACCAATCGACTGAGTGCCCTTTGGCAATGTTTAAAAGTTTCGGTCGGTTTACCGTTCTTGACATAGTACTCTTCTGCCCATTCCAGAAAATGAATGGCTAATTCTTGGCAAGAGATACCTGTTTTCGCCAAGGTCGGCGGTAACTTCCGACCGTTGGTAAGATACTCGGCGATTCGCCGCTCGTATTCTTCCCGGCTTGCCTTGCTTCCGTATTTTCCAAGATAGAAGGTACGACCTTCCAAGTCGACAATTGCTTGACCGGATGCCTTGTGCAGGCGATAACTGGGGATGTTTTTCTTCGGCATAATTTGTTCCTCCTGTACTACGTTATAGAAAATAACCGGTAGTACCGGTTATTTTAGTATTTTCGCAGCACTTCGGAACGTCCGAAGATAAGACCTAAACCTTTGTTATTATTGACTTTACGTTAAAGCCCGCAGGGGGAATCGAACCCTCAACCTCAGCATTACGAAAACAATAATGCCGACCGCTTCTTCTTCACAGAGAAACCATAACTCTTTATTTATCGCCAACTTACGGCAGTCGGCAAAAACTCACCATGCAGGACGACAGGCCAAAAATTGCCGGGGTTTGGAAGCCAAAGCGCAGGGAAAAGCGCAGGTAATTTTTCGGCAAATTTTTTCTTGACTTTGCTTAATCCTGACCTATCTTACATCGGCAAATTCTACAATTCGGTTCAATTTTTCCGAATTTAACGATTGCCCTGCGCACTCGGTCGCGTCTCCTTTTGGCAGTGTCGTTTTCCGGCAAACGCCGGTTTCTTTTCGACCCGACGACATTACACACAGGAGAAACACCATGAAAAGCGCAACGACACTCCCAGAACACGGCAACGACGAACTCATTTTCATCGCTTGCCTCGAAAAACCGGAAATTTTGGCGATCCACGGAGTTTACATCGTCTGTTGTCTGCCGAATTCTCAGCATACGGACAAGATTGCCAAACGGACTCTTGCAACGATGTGTGGCTACGCAGCCCATCCAGAGGAAGAAGCCGCCGCTCCGCCGCCCGACGAACTGACAGGCCGGTGGGTTCCTCTGGACGAGGTAGCGACGATCCGCAACGTATCGAAGGGCACGCTGGCGGACTATCGAACGCAAGGCACCAAGGACGCGGACGGATTATCCGGTGTCGATTCAATGGGCTATCACTGGCGGCGGTCAAACTCCAAAGCCGCAACGGAGTATTTCATTCTGGACGGGGATTCCGATTGACCTCCGATTTTTCAATCGGAGTCTGGCATTTTTGAAAAATTTCCGAAAAAAGTTTTTTCGCTGCAAGTTCGCTGAAAATAAGAAGTTACCGATTTGTCTCTTGCAGTCCCGAAAGTTTTTGGACTCCGATCGGATTCCGATTGCAAAAATCGGAGTTTGACGTTTTCCGCAATCTGCGGTTCAATGATCGCGTGTCGGACGAATCCGGCATCGCATGGAGCGAACGGTTGCAAGTCCTCGCCCACGGACGGGCATTTTATCGTTACTGAAAACCATGTCCGATCCGTCCGCCACCCTTGACTTGAAACAAGTCGCCGAGAGGTATCACGTTCAACCGTGTGCGATTACTACCCGACTCCAACGGGCGACGTTTCCGCGACCGATCAGTGGGAAAGGGCAAAAGATGGTTTGGCTGTTGGCACACTTGGAAGAGTGGGAGCGTTCTCACTCGAAAGACGCTTTATCGAAAAGAATAGACAATGCCGTTGTTACGATGGCGAAGCGCGAGATGGGAATGCGTCTTGCCCGTGAGCGTTTGAAGGCTCACGGCATCGAATGGACGAACTGCCCCGTCAAGGACTGAAGGCGACCGGCATTGCCAACCGTTCGTTTTCCACGCGAAAAAGTTGTGAGCACGATTCCAAAACGGCATTCCAAGTTTGTTCGACATGTTTTCGTTGCGGCCAAGACGCAAGCAACCAGGACAGCCAGGCAACGGGAGGGGCATTGTAATAAACCAGATCAAGGCGAAGTTTCAGCAATTCACGGATCATCAACAGCACGTCATTTTGTGGGGGCGGTGGTCCTTGGCGGAGCAGACCGTCAACTTTACGAATACAGTGATAGACATTTGCTTGTCCCTTGAATCCGTCTCGCTCGGCATGGGCCGAAGTGATCGCGAGCCAATCCTTAACGACTTCCGAACAATAGAAGAGAGTAATGCTACAGCATACGTATTCCATAGACCGCTGGTCGAATCTACAGGCCAATGATTCGGCTTGGTCGTGGAGTTTTTCGGCCCGTTTTTCGAGCCGACGCCGCAGAACCCAAGGAAGCGTTACGCTATGGTAATACCAGAGCAACAGCATGGAAAAAAACCACGCATAAAAGAAATATGGAGCAACCTGAATAAAAGTATCGGCGGAAATCATTTTGGCCTCCCACGCAAATAATCGAGAATCATTTTTGTCGCAAGAATAACTGCGACCGAGCAACACAGCCAAGGTGAAGGCGACAAAGCGGCGGACGACGTCCCGTTAATGCCACCGACAAAAGCAACGCCTTTGTCTTCGTTGGGAACCATGAAGAACATGACGACGTAAGCCAAGCAAATGATCGCCGTTATGCTGAGTGCCGTCAAGCCCGGCCATCCACTAATTTGCCATTTCATCGTTCAAGTCGATTGTGTGAGAACTCCCGATTTTCCTTTGACCATTTTTTGCGAGGATTGACCTTGCTGATTGTACCAAAATCGCTCATCGGGGTGTTCCGTGATGTTTTTTAGATGTCCAGCCATTCGGAAAAAGATGATGATTTCCTCAAATGTAATTCGTGCAATCACCACATAGATCACAACCTTACCCACGCCTGCCGAAAAAATCCAGCAAGAAAACGCAAGTCGGGAGAGAAACGGCGTGAAAACCCGTTGAAAATGACGGTTGTAGGAATTGTCCAGAGGCACAAAAATTGAAACAACGTGGTAGAATCAAGGATTGTGTTGCATTTTGCAAGTTGACAAACTTTACCTTGATGAAACCATGTCCGGAGTGTTTTTTGGGATTTTTGTAGGGATGGTCGCTGGCTTTTCATTTCCGATCATCATTTGGCACTGTAGGCTCCAGAAATTTTGGAATGTAGAAAAGGAGGTTGTAGGTCTCCAAGATATGATTCGGCCTCTCAGAGCGGAGATAAACGAACTGCGTGAAATGAAACGCCATGATTTTCAAAAACTAATCAAGGAGGAGCAAAACCGTTACAACCAACTCTATGCTGGGCTTAAAGAGAAGTTTGAACAAGAAAAAAGGCAACTCGAAGACGGTCATAAAAAAGACAAGACGGCCCACGTAGCGAAGTGCCAAACTATTCGTGAGGGGCTTCGGAAAGAGCAAGACCGCCTAAATGGACTTTATGGCAAACTGAAAGAGCAGTTTCAACAGAAAAAAAAGAAACTCGAAGACGGTTATGAAGAGGTAAAACAGCAACGGGAAAATGCGATCTTGGTAGAGTTGCGTTCTTTGGTAGAACAAGTTGAACATCAAAAAACATCGCTTGATGAAATCACTGAGAAAAATCGGCTCAAGATCGCCGAAGCCACCGCTGGAGTCAGACAAAAGCACGATAGTCAAAAAACTGAACTTGAATTTGTTTTGACCGACCTGAGAGAGGCAAAGCAACAACTTGCCAATATTTCAAGAGAGGTGTCGTCAAAACGAAACGAAATGAGTAACTTGCGCACTGCGGCCATTGATTTCGAAAACAGACGAGGAGTAGCATGGACTCACCTACAGCAACTTGAACAGCAGGCCGAGCAGGTCAAAATTCGCAAGGGACTCCCGGAGCAACACGAAAAACTGAAAGCCAAGCACGAGGCCATTCAAACGAAACACAAGGAATTGCTCGAAGAGATGAAAGCACTTCGGCAACAACTCAAGGAGAAAAAGACTGATAGCAAAGCAACCGAAGCGGCACTTGGCAAATTGCAACGACTGGCCGAAGACTATATCGCCGACACGGTAAAATTCGCCTTTGCAAGATTGACGGCGAGCAACTATTCCGCAAATCGGGACAGAATTACCAAGATTGTCGAAAAATGCCGTGCCTACGGATTCGACATTTCGGACAACGTGGAAACCGAGCGCATCGAAGAACTGCAAGACGAGTTCAAAAGGTTGGTGCGGTTGAATGAGCAACGAGCGGAGCAGGCTCGCATCAAGGCTCAGATGCGGGAAGAAGAAAAATTGCGGCGTGAACTCGAAAAAGTGCGGGAACAAGCGGAGCGTGAGCAAGCCGCAGCGGAAAAAGCACTTCGTGAGGCAGTCGCCAGGGCAGAGGAAGAAGCCCGCCGAAAAGCCTTGACCGATGCGGAAAGAGCCGCTTCCGATGCCGAAATCGAGGCGTTAAAGCAGCGGGAGGCCGAAGCCGAGGCAAAGGCACAACGGGCAACATCGCAGGCGCAACTAACGAAGGCCGGAAACGTTTATGTCATCTCGAATATCGGATCATTTGGAGAGGAAGTGTTCAAGATCGGTATGACGCGGCGGGAAGAGCCGATGGATCGCGTCAAGGAACTCGGCGATGCTTCGGTTCCGTTTCCGTTCGAGGTTCACATGATGATTGCAAGCGAAGATGCCCCCAAATTGGAAAACGCCCTGCACCGACGGTTTCGGCACCGTATGCTCAACAGAACCAATCCCCGGCGCGAGTTTTTCAAACTGGACTTGGAAGAGATCAAACAGGCCGTAAAAGAACATTCGGAAGGCGGCACGATTACCGAATTTGTGGTCGATGCCGAGTTGCTGGAATACATCCAGTCCCAACGAATGAGCGAATCCGATGCCGAGTTTATCGAGAAAACCTTTGAAGAACTCGGCCCAGCCGACATGACGGACATTGATTGATTCCGAACTGTCGGGAAAAAATACCGATTATTCCGATTATTCCGTCAATTTTCCGTTCCGAACCGTCGATAAGAGATATGCCGATACTGCCTGAACCGCCCATTTCCCCTTGGAAGGAAGGAGCCTGCCATGTCCCCCCGTCCGCGCAAGGCCGTCGATTCGTCCACTTACGAAGGACGGTTTGCAATGCGATTGAAGCAGTTGCGGGAAAAGGCTGGCTTGATGCCGGAAGAGGTCGCAGAAGCCGTCGGGGTCGATCAGCGGACGATTTACCGGTGGGAATCGGGAAAGTTCGATCCACAAATCAGACATTTGCCACTTTTGGCGGCAAAATTCGGCATCGAAGTCCGCACTCTACTGCCGAAAAAATAATTTTGACAATTTTGTCAAAATGGGTATTGACAAATATGTCAATACGGTGTACACTGTCTTCCGTCACGCTGAACGTGCCGCTAGGCAGTCGCCCCTATTTGACTCGCAAAAAGACCTCGCTCTTTCTCGTTCGGCGTGACAACCAGACTGAAAGGACGAGGCTTTTTTACGCCCAAAAACGAAACCATGAACGCTCCCGATCCCCGCCGCCGACTCGGTTTGCCGAATTGTCAACTCGGCAGTCCGACCCGACAGGATGTCGAACAAGCCATTGAACGAGCCAAGGCCGGTCTCGACCACTTTGAATCGCTGTTTCCGAACGACGACCGGCTCCGCCAAGCGATTGCCGCCGCCGAGACTTGGCACAACGCCGCCGCCGTCCCGTCGGACAAAGAAGCGGCACTGAAAAAAGCGGGCGCCGTCGGACTTGCCGCTCAAGCCGCGACGGATGCCATGTTGCTCAAAGAAGCCGCCGCCGTTGCCGAAGAAACCGCCTGGAAAGCCGCATTAGCCGCAGCCCTCGCCGGAAACGTGCAGTAGGAGCCGGTTATTTTTTACGCCCTAACCAACAGGAGAAACAAAAATGTCCGAATATGAAAATGAAATTGATGCGACCAAACTCGCCAACGAATTTATTGCCGTAATTACCGAACGGCAACCGACCACTCGATGCGTTAAACGTGCCGTCCAAAAACTCAACGAGGTTCTTGAGTTTGCAACGATAAGAGGTATCCCGCAGGTAAAACCTGACGAAACGACGTGACGTTATCGTTCAAGAAAACGATAACCTTTCCAAGTCATTCTAAGGGCAATACGTTCCTTGCCGACATCAACGTGAACCCAAAGAGAAAACAATGACATCAAAAGAACGCTACAAAATTGCGCGTGATATTGTCGCCCTGCTTGAAAAACAAGGCGTTGCGGTCCAAGAGATCAACTCCATTCTCGAAATGGTCGTTTTAGAAGTCAACCGATCTCCTGTACTTCTTCAGAAGCCGCGTGATATTTTTCCGCTTTCCTCTGAAGAATGTTAAAATCCCGATCAATCAAGGTTTTTGCGATCAAATACGACACAAGATATTCCGAGACATCATCGATCCAACTGGGGCTGTTGACACTGAGCGGTTTTTGGTTTGTCAAATTGGCCAACCCTAACGCCAATTCGTGAACCCTTTGAGAATGGTCCATTTTCGAATCCTTTCATGTGAGAATATTGGAAAAGCGAACGATACTGATTTCCCTTTTCCGTTGCAACCTCAAAAAATTGCCCTTCCCATAATTTATAGGAGTCGCTATTATGTCGAAAAGTCTTACCCCGTCCAAAAGGAGAGCCGATGAGTGCAAGGCCGCGCAAGGAAATCGATACGTCCACGTACACAGGCCGCTTTGCGGAACGGCTGAAGAAACTTCGCACCAAAGCCGGTCTTTCCGTCGAGGAGCTCGCAGAAAAGAGCGGGGTGCCGATTCAGACGCTCTACAAATGGGAATCAGGGGATCGTTGCCCGGTGAACGATCAAATTCTACACGTTGCCGATGCCTTAAATATCAAGGCTTCACGGCTCATCGAAGAAAAGAAGTAAAATTTTTGGAAAAATTATCCAAATGTAGAAATTTCCTCTTGACAATTCTCCAAACGTCTAATATAATCCCATTATCACACTTGAGGGGCGCGTTTTCCCGTCCTCGTCGATCCCCAAAGCCTGTTGCCTTCGTCCCTCAAGTGTGATAACCACGGGACAAAGGAACAGGCTTTACTTTTGGACAGGAATCAGCGAAAATAGGATGCAAAGGACAGAACAATGAACCCAAAAATCAAACGAGTTTACGTGGACATGTCCGTTTTTTACGGCGCACCAAAAAAAGAATTTTCACAAGATTCGAAAATTTTTTGGGAAGCAGTGCGAAACGGCGAGTTCGTCCTCATTGTGTCCGACATTTTGGACGAAGAATTAAGGCGGGCACCTGCATACGTTCAAAGGCTTTTTGATTTGTTGCCGGAATCCATCATCGAGCGAGTTGTTACGACGAAAGAGTCCGACAGATTGGCGGCAGAATATCTTGCTCAAAATGTTGTCGGAGAAGCCAGTCTTGCTGATTGCAAGCATATTGCCCTTGCGACGATAGCCGGTGCCGATGCACTTGTCAGTTGGAATTTCAAGCACATCGTCAACCGGCGAGAGGGTTACAACAACGTCAATGACGCACTGGGTTATCCAAAAATTGAAATCCAAACCCCAAACCAAAAGGAGGAACAAGATGACAACCCTTCAAACTGACTGGTGCCCCGGATTTACTCCTGGCCTCGACCCCGTGGAGATGAAAAGAAAAGTACAGGCGGAAATTCGACGGGAAACCGAAGGAATGACACCAGAAGAAATACGTGAATTTTATCGAAAAGGAAGCGAGGCGTTCCAAAAGGAAACCCGCCGCCGCCGAGCAGAACTTGCCCAACGTCAAGTGGCGGCGAACCAACAATGAAAAAAGGCGGTGTCGCCAAGCTACCAACTTTATCGACACCGCCGAATTGCCCCAGTCATCTGGAACACCTCTATTATCGTCTATTTCCGACGATCAATCAAGGTGTTCCCCAAAAAACGGAACGCCATCAATGGAAAAGCCCGAACAGAACGCCGGCGACGATTTTAACGTCTTCGACTACATAAGAAACGCCGACAAGCGTGAGCAAGAGCGTCGGTTCCGCGAGTTGCATCCCATCTTGTGCTTCTTTTCGAACTTATTCAAGACGTTTTCGAAGTTGCTCAAGAAGATCGTGCCCCTTCCACGATAGCCCCCAGCCCTTTTCCCTGAAAGGCCATCAGCCATGACAAGTGTACGTAAAGAAACAATCGAAACCATCCTTCGGGCACTGACGGACGAAATTCGACACATCGTCCTGAACTATGACCATGACGTTTTGACGCTGGAAGACTACCACCGTCTCAGTGATGTCACTGGAAAACTTTTTTACTTCCAAACGTACTTGTCGAGTGAATCGGGGGATCGATTCTTTGACACCGAAACCTGCACATGGAAGCCTATTTCGGAAAAAGAGAACGATATTGTGCCAGATACTCATACCCCGCAAACGTAATGGCAGCATAAATTTCCGACTTGGCATCCTTAAAACTGATCTGTCCAGCGGTAACAAGGCGTGCCGGTACTGCCCCAATCAATTCATGCCTTTTCATTTCGTCCAATTGAGCATTAACGACATCGACGGCTATTTCCCTACTGGCAAAATTGAGATCGCTAAATTGAACCACTCCCGCAAGCAACGTTGATTTTGCTAATTCCTCCAAAATTGGACCAACAACCATCGGATAAAGCGTTCCTGGAAACTGCGGCATAAAACCTCCTTGTTTGTTTGGCGCGAGAAGTGAAAAGACTGCGAACGGTAGCGATTTTTACCACCTGTCGCAAGGCCAGATTTTTCCTATCCCACATCCTGTTTTACCATTCGTTCCTCCAACATTTTTTTCAGTTCGGCCCCTTCCTCCGGCGACAGGGTGATCGTCACTGACTGTTGCTTGACCGCTAACGGCTTTTCACGAGGTTTGACCTGATGATCAATCAATTCGTCCACACTGATACCAAAATAGTCCGCCAAGGCGACAAGGGTGCTTTTCCTCGCATCAGCATCGGTGCGAATGAGGTTGGAAATAGTGGCTTGGGGGATTCCTGTGAGTGTTGCCAGTTTGGTCGGCGTAATGTAGTCGGCTCTGCACAGTTCAAGCAGCCTTTCTGGAAAGGATTGCGCCATAACTAAAAATTTTCAAAATTTTAACCAGTAACCTGTTGACAAAAACAGCAAGTTGGTTATAATGCCAAAATACTGTTCGCTTCGTTCAGGCAAGTAAACCATGAAAATCCTTGAATCACTCCGTTACGATCGACGTATGACGCAGGCGGAACTCGGCCAAAAGGCTGGAATACCGCAGTCTACGATCAGTTATTGGGAACAAGGCCACGGCGGTCCGAAGCCGGAAGAAGTGGCACGCCTAGCCCGCGCTCTCGACGTTTCGCCGGAAACACTCATCCCGAAAATCGAAGACCTACCAAATAAACAATAACAGTTTACTACTAATCGCCCATTTTAACACCCCTTCCCCCAACCCCGGAGCCCCAAACCATGACAAACGACTCTAACACCCTCAGCGAACAGGAAAAAGCGGAACTGGACACCGTTTTCGAAATTTTACAATTGCTCGAAAGCAAAGGTGTTACCATCGCAAGAGCCTCACTTATCCTTGCTTGGGCCAAGCAAAAACTCGTTCAGTCCCCGCTTGGCCGCATTGATCGAGCAGACGAAGCCGACAACACGGAACCTTGATTCCTCGCCTCCTGTTTGGCCTTGGCTTCCTCCGCATTTTCCACTTGCCGACGTTCCTCAAGGAATGAAACAATTTGCTCATGTGCATCCAAAACCAAACGAATCTGTTCTACGCGGTCTTCATCGTTTGTCGACCTATAGAAGTAATCAGGCGGCAGTGCTTGTACAAGCGATGCCGCCACCGGCCAAAGAACATTTAGTGGGTCTTGCACTTGATCGTCTTTTGTTTCCATAAAAAACTCCTTTCAGGATGGGGGGATGAATGTTTTGTTTAGCGACTCCATTCTAACCCCTTCTGGAAGGAAAAACAATTGCCCATTTTAACAGCCCTTCCCTCTTACCCCCTCCAAAACTATGGAAAAACAAGCCACCCGTAAGCATTGCAGTTACACCGATGACGAAATTGAAGAAATCGTCATTTTGGCCAATGCCTTTGCCGAAGCCGTCCGCAAAGTCAAGCCGCGGATCACCACCATTGTTCCCGCCGCCCACAAATTGGTACAGGTTATTTCATCGACAATAACGTCATCGCCTATCGAAATGGTTCCCGAGGTCGTAGACGACTGGGAAAAATTGACATGCTACTACCAATAAAGCAACAACTGAAACCAGCGCTACGGCAATTTTTCAGTTATGGTTGCAGCCAGTGTTCGAGGCGATATCCATATCCCTTTGAATACTTCATCGTAGACTGCAAGATACGTGTTCAGAAAAATATCCCGCTGCTTGACCAGTTTTGAACGATCCTCCTGCGGATTTTTTATAAACTTCATTTTCATTTCCAGAGAAGCATCGTCTGGGGGTGTTATTGGACAAACCAACTGATATTCCGGGTCACGCTTGAAATTGTCCTCAATCGTGAACCGGGTACAGAGTAGGGCAAATTCGAGGGCGACCTCGTGAGCACGTTGCTCCGTGCTAATGGAAAGTCGGGCTTCCTCTTCCTTGGAAGAAAGGTCTTCCGCTTTTGGGGAAAGCTGTTTTTGAATTTTTTTAGTCATTTTCGTTTCCTTCGAGGACTGGATGGAGCAATGCTCCCCCATCAATAATATCGGCTTTTGCCGGAGGAAAGTTGACATGAACGAACTCATCAAAATCAAAATCGACGAGCAGGGACGACAGGCTGTCAGCGGTCGGGACCTGCACGAATTCCTCGAAGTCGAGACGCCCTATCGTCTCTGGTTCCCACGCATGGTCGAATATGGCTTTGCCATCATGGCCGACTATACCCCGTACAAATTTGTACACCCCCAAAACAAGCAAGAAATGGACGACCACGCCGTGTCTATTGACATGGCGAAACACCTTGCAATGATCCAGCGGACAGAACGCGGAAAATGGGTCAGACAGTATTTCATCGAGTGCGAACGGCGATTCTTTGCCGGTGGCTCCGCTGGCAGTGCCGATCAGCACATCCACGTCGAAGACCGACGGATTCCCATTCCTCCTGGAAAGGACGTTGCTTCCGTTTCCGTCACCCGGTTCGGAACGGTAACGGTCAAGTTCCGTGAAAAATCTGCAACGGAAAAGCGACCGCCGGGCCGTCCAAGAAAAAAAGTTGATCCGTCCGACGACGAATTCGAACCGGTCGATGAAGAAACAAACCCGATTTGGCGCTTCGTCAAAGAGTGTT
>Ga0099364_10009063_pt1 | contig 13876 bp, 10 predicted proteins | sample TergutTh196P3_FD_73070 | JGI IMG/M metagenome (GOLD analysis project Ga0099364, IMG submission 73070) | Microcerotermes parvus P3 segment gut microbial communities from Pointe-Noire, Republic of the Congo - Th196 P3 | ecosystem: Host-associated > Arthropoda: Insects > Digestive system > Gut ...
AAATTTACCAAGTATATATTGTTAAAAAATACAAATATAAGAAATATATACTATTTTAACAATACCAAATCTTTAATAATTTCAGTGTTTCTCTTTTTTACATTTTCTAATCGTTTTTGATTTTCATCATCTTTAAATCGTAATTTTGTTTTTGATATTTTATCTCTAATATTAATTATTTTAGTATCATCTTTATGTAATGATTTTTCTAATTTATTTATATTTTTGTCTATATCGTGTTTTTTGTTTTTATCATAGTCTATACCACTAAAATTTGATGCACTAACACTTCTTATATATCCTTTAGGAGAAAATTTTGCTTTTCCTGAATTAGCACCTAATGATTTATAATAGTTTAATCTATCAATTCCTACTACTTTATGACTAGCCTTTGCATTTAATTTATTGGATTTTTTAACATTTCTGTCTACTTTAAATTTGTATTCTAAATTAGACATCATACCTTCTTCCAAATATCCGCCGATGGATTCATACACTTCACTATAAGAAGCGTCATCTTCTATAATCTCAAGGATGTTATACAATGCGGTCTCATAACCGTCTTCATAACCATCATCATAATGCTTTTGGTCTTCTTTTACTTTACGCATTGCAAAAATCTCTTCGATTGAATACTCATTATTAGATGGTACATAATAATAACTTGCATTAATTGGTTGTGGCTTTGGCACTTGACTCGGTGTTTTTGATATTGCTATTTGCTGTTGCCGTTTTTTAATTTTATCACGAATTGCTTCTACATCTGTTGTACCTAATTCATTTGATGCATTCGCTGCTGCTGAAGCAGGTCTTGTTGCGATATTTTTACGGATTTTGTTATGTACCCGATCTAAACTCATTTCATCTAAACGATGAAAATCTTTACTATTGTAATAATATTTATTGTTCATAAAAATTTAAAAAAAATAAATTTATAAATAGTATATAGTGTAAATGTATAAATTATATTAAATTATGTTTAAAATAAATTTTATTTAATTTACTACAATTGATGCAATCAGCACAATTCACGCAACTTATACAATTTATGCAATATTTATTCGTTTTGCTATCTTCAATCGCATTATTTATATCATTATCATAAAATATTTCTATAAAATCCTCTGTATAAAAATTTTTTATTTGATTTTTCAATGTTATTGGATCAACTGGAAGAATGGGATTTGTATAAACAAATAAATCTATAGTAAAATCTCTTTTTCCTTGAAATAGTTTTTTATGAACAAGAATTATATCAGTTAATTGTGAATGATCAATATTTAATATTGCAATGGAGTCTTCTTTTTGAATATTTATTATGTTTAAATATTTTTCAAAGAAATCAGCAACACCTTTAGAAAGTTTTAGTGTTCCATCTGCTTGAACACATCTTGTTGCTTTATTATGTTTAGCGAATAATTTTGTTTCATCCGACCATCTTTCTCTACTTTCATATTTTGGAAATTTCATTTTTATTTTTCCTTATTTAATTTTACTATATTAATAAGATTTTTCTAATTTTTATTTACAAAAATAATAAAAATATTTAAAACACAAAAGCCGAGTTAAACTCGGCTTTTATAATTGAATACATCATTTTATTTGCTACCACCAACTCCACTCAACATTGATACTGACTGCTGTCGAAGTGGTTTAATAAACCCCTTAATTTTATCACCAATTTCTTTGTGTCTTCTGATTATTGCTTTACCAGCATTATTGCCAGCACGAGAATAATTAATTTCTTTTGCCACACCACCCAATGCTCTTTTACTACGAGACAACTTATCTTTAAATGTTAAATTTTTTCCATCAGTTCTGCTCGCAAGTTTTGATGTCATCTTGTTTCCAAAACTACCCATATGCGTGTTTAGTGATTTTTTAACTTGATTTACAATATCTTTTCTTTCTTTACCAGGAATCGCTTTTACAAATTGCCTTTGTAAATGACTTTTTATTGATCTTTCCTCCAAATACTCACCGATGGATTCATACACTTCTTCATAAGATGCGTCTTCTTCTATCATTTCAAGGACGCTATACAATGCGGTTTCATAACCGTCTTCATAACCAGCATCGTAATGCTTTTGGTCTTCTTTTACTTTACGACTTATAAACTCATCGTAAGTTTCAAATAAATAACTGCTTTTATTGTAATTATTCATATTAAATTTATTTATATTATTATTAAAATTGCCGTTGTAATAATATGACTCATTTTTCATTTCTTTTTCGGTCATTTGTGGGTTAATGTTATTTTTTAACATTTCATCTTTAAGTTTGCCACTACGAGATAATTTATCCATCTCTTGCTTTGCTTTTCTGCGATTTTTATACTTATATATTAAAAATACAAAAAGACAATATACTGCAACTAAAGAAACACCAATAGCATATCCTTGCATATATCGTTTTAACATTCTTTTTGTTTCTTCGTTATGTGCCTGTCTTCTGGCTTGTTTCCAATCTTCCCAATCTTTTTGCGTCCATGTTCTCGCATTGTATCCACCATTATAAGAATAATCGTTATTTCTATTATCAGCATAACTTTTATTTTTATAAGTACTCCAAGCATCATTTACATCTTGCATTCTTGATGTATTTCCACCTCTATCTGGATGATGTTTAAATGATGCTGCTCTAAACGCTGATTTAACCTTATAATCATTATTTAAATCGTTAACATTAATGCCAAATATATCGGCAACTTCTTTCCTTGTTTTTGCTTCATATATGTATAGTGTGTCTAATAAATACTCTCCTTTGCTGTTTATACGATTATTAAAATTGCCGTTGTAATAGGATTCGTGTTTTTGTCCAAAACCAATTTTATTATCTAATTTATATTTATTATAAAAGTCAATACGACCACTTACATATTTTCTTTTTTGAACTGAAGGATTATTATCAATTCTATCTTGATCGTCATTTCTTTTATTTCTTAATTTTATAATTCGTTTAGTTTGCGAAGGACCATAATCAATTACATTTTTATAAGTATTGGACTTGGGACGTGTTACTGCATCTTTTGTAAATTTATTGTATGCATCTCTTTCATATAAATAAGTTTCTATTTTACTATCCATTATTACGTATTATTAAATGATATAGTATATAGTGCAAATGTAAAAATAATTTCATTTATTATTTTGTATGGTATCTATTTTTGATGTGATTAATTAAATGATCTTTTTTTGTTGTAATAACATCATATGGGCAATTTTTCTTTTTTAAACCTTCAGTATAAAAATCACTTATATGTCTAACAATATTAATTATTTCTTTTATTTTCGAAAAATCTTCTGGAAGTTTCATTCCTAAATCATTAGCGTATTCTAAAACTTCTATATTTATATTATATTCTTCTTTAATTTTTTTAATATCATTCATTATTATTTCCTATTTTTAACAAAAATAATTAAAATATTTTGAAATAATTATATTTTTAAAACACAAAAGCCGAGTTAAACTCGGCTTTTATGTCTTCTTGTTTTAAGCAATTAATTATCTTTCCCAACGATTTACTTTTCTGATGATGTTATATCATGAATTTTAGACTTAACGTCATCCTTATATCCACCAACACCTGCTAACATAGTTTTAAGTTTTCCTTTTTTTTCTGCTCCATGTGTACCTAATTTTTTTACACCTCTTTTATGAGCAGCATAACCACCAACACCTATTGCTGCAGCACCAACACCAGCAGCAATTAGTTTTTTCTTGTGCCTTTTAGCAAAATCTTTGAGTTTGCCTTCTTCAATGAAAAAGTCATTTAAATTTTCTGCAACAGATGCAATAATTGATGCATCTTCTTCAATCATTGAAGTATCATTTTCGTCATATCCTTCAGTGATATAACTTTCATAAACATCCCAAACATTATCAGATATTTCAAGGAATGTATCTACACATTCATTAATGAAATCATCATTATGTCCATAAACATCAACAAAATTGTAATATGCATCAACGCATTCATCAATTTGATCGGCATTCATAAAACCTAAAAGGTAAGTGTTATCATTGATTGTTCGATTGGTTTCATATAATTCATGTGCAATAGCACCTGCTCCAATAGCCGCAAAGGATATAGACTCCTTTTTCATTTTATTTTGAATAGAAGCACCTAATTTATTTCCACCAAAAGTACCACCAGCAGCACCTGCAATGCTACTTCCAATAGTACCTAAAACTCTGTTACGTTTTTGTTTTTTTTGCTAATTTTACAATTTCTTCTGGACTTGCTCCTGATTCTTCATAATCCGCTAATTTTGCATCTTGATGATTTTTCAATATCCTATTAACTCCCGTCCCAACAAGCAAAGCCCCTCCAGTGCCACTAATTTTTTCACCATGTTTTTTGATGATATTATTTTCAATGATATACTCACGATATTCTTGGTATTGAGTATCAAGCCATTCTTCTAATGTTGAAAATGTTATCATTTCTATTTTTTCGATCATCTTGAAACATTTATTAATGCTTATTTGTATTATACAAAAGTATATAGTGCGAATGCAAAAACAAATTAATAGATGACTAAAAATTTATTATTTGATGATATAATAATTCATTTTGTTTTATGAATTGAAGTGTAAATACTACTTATTTAACGGCGTTGATAGAAAAACAAACCATTTTAATTTTGGTTTATTTATGTTTAGAGTATATGATGATTGAGAAATAGTGGTCGGTGAATAAAAATATGAATATTTTGATTATGGGGTTCGGTTATTGTGAAAAATGTTACTTATAATAACATCAAAATAAAAACCATCAAATAATGTTAATTTGATGGCTTCTGTAATTTACAATTAATGATTATTTTTTAGATGTTTCCATCATTAATCTTAATAAAAAATCAATCATCGGATATAAATTTCTAACATCTCCTCGTTTAAAATCACTTAACATATTAAATAATTCATCTTTAATAATACCATTTGTTATTATATCGTATTCAAATTTATCACTAATAATTACATGTCTAATACCAATAAACAATAATTCTATTCTTTCTAAAAACTCATCGTTTGTTCTTATTTCCTCTTTATAGGTTTCATACAACACTAAATAATTTATCAAATCCATACAAGAGTCTGTAAGGGTTTCAGATTTAAGTGATGGTTCTTTTTGACGAAGATTTGTAATCCTCGAAACTTTATCACACATCCTTACAAAAAACGCATCTCCTACATTTAATCCAAGTTTTTTAACATTTTCAAAGTTTGAAAAAGGTCCAATATCGTAATCAGCATAATCGGCATTTTTCTTTTTAAGAAGTTCAAAACATCTATTAAGAGTTTCATTGATAAAAGTTTTCATATCATCTTTTTCTTTAAGAATTTTTTTTGTCAATTCTGCTAATGTTTCCCCACTTTCTAATATTATTTCATCTTCATTAATCTCTATAATTTCAGATGCAATAATTTTTGGTTTTGAAATTCCAGTAGAACCAAAACCTCCTTCGCCTCTTTCGGTATCAGAAAGTTCATCTTTTTCAACAAGATTTACATATTCTACTTTGTTGATAATTAGTTGTGCAATTCTATCACCTGCTTTAATTTCAAATGGTTTATCTGAAGCATTATGAAGCAAAACCCTTATTTCGCCTCTATAATCAGCGTCTATCGTTCCAAGATGAATGCAAAAAATATTATCCTTAAAAGCAAGTCCGCTTCTACCTCTTACTTGTCCTTCATAACTATGAGGAATTTCAACCACAATATTTGTTGAAATTGACTTAATTTCATTTGGCAGAATTATGATATTTTCTGCTGATGGTAAATCTAATCCCGCAGCATATCCTGTTGCTTGGATTGGTTTATAACACTCTATACTTGTGTTTACAAATTTAAATGGTAATTCTAATTTTGTCATTTTATTTTATTTTTTGTTACAAAATTAATAATAAAAAATGAAATACGATGTAAGTATTTTTTTTGCAAAAATACTATATACTATATAAAATAATTATTAAAAATAAATATGAACCCAAGAAGAAGATTTTTACTTGATGCACTATACCTTCAAGAAAATAATAATAGAAAAATGAATCCAAGAAGAAGGTTTTTACTTGATGCATTATATCTTAATGAAGCAAAAGATGACAAATATGATGATGAAAGCAATGACTATCGTAAATGGAGTAATGACAAATTAAATGCAGAAGCCAAAAAAAACAATGATAGAAATAGTGCAGAAAATAATTATAAAAATAGTATACCCAACAGTGATTGGCTTTTAAAGAAAAAAGAAGATTTGCAGAATCAAAAAAACAATTCTAAATTAAGACAATGGGGAGTCATCGGCAAAGGTGGCAAACTCACTAAAAAAGCAAAAACTGCAGGCAAAATCGCCGCTGGAACTGTCGCTGGAGCAGGTATTGCTTATGGAATTAAAAAATTAAGAGATAAGCAAAAAGAAAAAAAGCGTCTTCAAAATCTAAAAACACAACAAAGATTGCAAAAAAGTAATCCAAATGAATCTTATTATTACACAGATAATGATTCCAAATATTTAAATGAAAGATTAAGAAATTTTGCTAAAGGATTTGGTGTAATAGGAAGCACTGTTGGTGCAGCACTCGGAATTCATTCAATTTATAAGGCATTTACTTCAGGTGGCGATTTAGCATCTGGTGCTATGCAAACTGCGTCATATGCTGATAATTTAAGAAATGATTTAAGAAGAGATGTTGAAAGTCATATTGAAAAATTACATGAAATAATTCCTAAAAGATTGATAAAAGATGTCATGTTTTCTGATAATTTTAGTGATAATGGCGTGATTATAATTAACAATGAAAATGAATTATGTAGATATTTTGCTTCAAGGTCACATAATAATAAAACAAATGAAGGTATAATTCATTATGTTCTTGAAATCCTTAAACAAAAAAAGATGGAATATAACATAATCACATATGATTTTTTCACCAAATATTATCGCAGAATGTTGACAAAAGCATTGTCAGATAATGAAAATAATAAAAATTGTTATAATTGTAGTGGTTGTAAAAATTGCGAATTTTGTATTGATTGCATAAATTGTAGCCATTGTAATTATTGTATAGATTGCACGAATTGTAGGAATTTAGATAATGCCGATAGTAAACGTAATAAGATGGGAAATGATGTTGGAAATAATGATGTATCTTTGCAACTTGCATCACAATATGGCATATCAGAAAGAGATATAAATGACCAAATTAGAGTTATAATGAGAAGGCAAAACAGCGATAGATTAATCATACAACGCACATATAAAGATAGAAGAGAACAAGCACTCGCATTAGCAAATCTTCCTAAAACTGATAAAGAATTTAGAGAGATGGCTATACAAGAATTAATAGATAAAAAAAATAAAAGAAGATAAAATGTCATCAAAAACAAGAAAATTTACATTGAAACAAAAAGGCACATAATGGATAATTATCAGGAAGAAAAACAAATAAATAATAATATGATTACTCCCAAATCCAAATCACAACTTGATTTAGAGGCAATGCAAAAACAATATTCTCATTATGAAAAGATGAAAGCAGAAGGTTTATTTGCTACAATCAATCCAAAATCACCAATCACTAAAAACAAATCAAATAAAGAATATAAAAATTATGAATTGAAGCAATACTCATATCCAAATATCAAATATATCAATCCTCCATTCGCAAATGTTAATGTTCCCGTTGATGCAAGCGGAAATCTTATCGGCGGAGTAGAAATAGATGTTATAGATAATAAAAGTGCTATAAACATAGATAGACAAACATTGTTAGGTTGAATGTTTGATAAATTATAGATTAACTTATTGTCATAGTTCTTACTCCATCATTAATCCTACTAGGCATATTAGTAACACGAACATTTGCAGTTCCTTGTTTGTTAAGAATTTCTTGTAATTCTTTATTAATCTTCACTAATTCCGCAAAATTATCTTTTTGTTTATCCATCTGTGCTGCTACTCTATCTACTGCCATCACTAAACCATCTGCGAATTCTTTCATAAACTCTCTCATTCCTTCAGTCATCTTATTAATATCACTTGCCCTACTAATTTTCGCTAAATCAACATGCAATTCTAACATTCTATTATATGCTTGGAATTTTGGTAAATCTATTCCATTTATTCCATCTCGTGTCTTTTTGAAATTTTTCTCAAACTTATCATATGATTTTTCAAATTCAGTGAAACCTTTACTTGCACTTGATAATCTGTCAATATTCGTAACAATCGTATTATATTGATATAATGATTTTTCTTTAATATTAGTCGAATTTATTACATTAACCATTCCTTGATATTGAGAAGCAAGTGTTTCCAACCCTTTATTATTATCACTTTTCAATTTTCCGATTGCATCAGCCAACTTTCCAAGTTCTTCTACTCCGTTTATCAATCCTTTAGCGGCTTCTACTCCTTTTCCGATAGAACCATCATTAAGGCTATTTTTCACTTTTTCTAAACCCATTCCTGTTAAATTTGTTGGAATACATGCTTCATCTCCAGAGCCTAAATATCCAAACAATCCTGCAGAAAAACTTAACATTTGTGCAATTTTTTTACCAATATCAGTTATATCAAGTTCTTTTTCATCTTTACCTTGTTTAAGTTTTACAAAAGCATCTACTATCGTATTTAATTCTTCGCCTGCACCTTTAACCATTTTTATACCTTTCTCTACATATGTGCCTTCAGGTATAAATAAACCTGTAAAAGCATTGCCTTCAGGTTTTTTACCATCCGCCGCCATACCTACTGCCGCAAATGCTTCAGATACTGCAGTGATAACTTTAGTTATATTTGTTATATGAAGGTCTATTTCTTTCGGGTTAGCCATCTTACTCATAGTTTCAAGTGCTTGGGCTATACTTAATACCTCACCACCAACACCTCGCACTGCGTCTATACCCATTTTAACATAATTATTTGGAACCATTATTTCTACTGCTTTCTGCTTATTCTTACCATCATTTAACACCAAAGTTTCAGTAGATGTAGTTACATATTTAGCATCTTTACCAATATCCGCAAAGACATCAAATAGCATATTCATCATATTTTTCATATTTGTAGCAATTTTGCCATCCTTACTAATATCTATTCCTTGTTTATCTAAATCACCCCATACTTTTAATCCTTCTGCAATATCCTTAATAACACCACCAACACCTTGCACTGCATCTATACCATCAGCAACAACATTACTTGTTTTATATGTTCTTGTAATTTTACCATCTTCATTCACACTTGTCACTAATTTATCTTTATTTTCTTTACCTATATTTGCAAATATAATGTGAGTTGCACTTAATACACTTTCAACATTACTACTAATCTTGTCTAAAGGTAATTCGGCTGTATTTAAACTACTCCACACCTTTAATCCGTTTGCAATATCTTCAAAAACTTTTCCAACATCTTTTACCGCATTTATACCCATTTCCACATCAGTTTTCTTATATTTCAATCCAAACATACTCACATCTCTTTCCGAAGATTTTCCTATTTGAGCAAATACTGCATTTATCATTCCAAGAGTATTTTTTATCTTAAATGCTAAAGTGCCTTCTTTGTCATGTTCTAATTCACCATATGCTATATCTTTTGTTAAATTATCAAAATCCATTAAACCCTTCGCAATTCCTGAAAGTGAATCACCCGATTTCATAACTGCTTTAACACCTTTCGCAACATCTTTTGCAGTAGGAGCAGTAGAACCAAATAAAAATCTCTTAAACATTCCTGCATCATCTCTCCCTATCTGTCCGAATGCCATATTTATCATTCCAATGGTATTTACTATTTTTGATGAAAGAGTACCTTCAGGATAGTTACCTTCTTTATCTGGTTCACCAAATTCTAATCCATTAGTTATTTCTGCAAACGCTCTTATACCACCTGCTATTGCTATTAATGCTAATGATGCAACTGTTGCAACACCTATTTTTGGTAATAATTTAACAGAACCTGCCAATCCCATATGATGAAAACCATCATAAATCGCCTTAATAGTCGTTTCAATATCACTTGCAACTGCGGACATATCCAAACTTTTAGTCATATGTCCAAACGCTGTCACTCCTGCCGATATTAATAACAAAGCCGCTCCTGCTGTTGTCATGGCTAATGTGCCTGGTATAATAAATATAGATGCCAAACCAAATGCTATTAATGGAGGCACTATTTCTAATAATCCCCACATAAAATCAACCATTTTATTCGTCTCTTCCTCATTAGGAAATTTTATTTTTGTTAAAATCAAAAGCGATACTGAAAAAATTAATAATGACGATGCCATAACTAACATCAATGCTGCTCCTATTATCAAACCACCACCTGAACCTAAATTCAAAAAATGTAATGCTACAAACATACCCGCTATCGTTAACAATAATACTCCATATATTATTCCAGCAGTCGCCAACTCTTCATTTGTCACGTCCTTAACAGAACGCAAAATAACACTAACTGCAACCGCTAATACTAATAAAGAAGCAGAAACTAATATCATTACAACAGCACCTTCAAAAAATTTTTCTGCACCCATTCTACCTATAATATAAGCAATCGTCAATAACGCTATTAAACCTCCTACTAATGCTGCTCCTTCTTCTATTCGTATTTCTTTACCCTTTATTGCATCAAGTAAAGATGAAACTGCAAAAGCATATACTAATAAAGCAACAGAAACAACTATCATTACACCTGCACCTTTTAAAATCTTAATTGGTCGTTCTTTATCAGCACCAAACTCTATTTTACCCATCTTAAAACCACCCCCACCTGCAAAAAATGCAATAAATAATAATCCTATCAAACCTCCTACTAATGCTGCCCCTTCTTTTAATTCCATTTCTTTACCTTTTATTGCATCAAGTAAAGATGAAACTGCATACGCATATACTACTAATGCTATTGAAATTGCTATCATTGCCAATGAACCTATTGCAATATTTATTGCATTCTCTTCCTTGCCAAGTATTTTTATAAATAAAAATGATATTGCTGTAAATATTAATAAGAGACCTATAAGAGGTAACCATCCACCATTAGAATTAATTTGTTGAGCAACTCCTGTTATAAATAAAACCGCCAATCCAAATATTGCTAATGATAAACTAACTGCTAAAACAGTTAAAGAACCCCATAAAACCTCTGATTTAAATTTACTTGCTAATGCTATAATTGCCACCGATGCTGCCAATGCCACTAATGTTAATCCAAACCAAGCCCAATCTTCTATCGACATACCACCTATAAGTTTAGATACTAAAAATAATGTCAATGCAAAACCTAATAACGAAAGATTCATTAAATGTATTGCAAGAGCCAGTTGAGCCATTTTTGCTATTTTCCCTTCACCACCGATTGCACCAGAAATCGTGCTAAATAAACCATCTGTACCAGATTTTATTGCTTCTCCCGTTTTTTCACCACCTTTTCCAGATAATATAGAACTAACAATAGCAAATATTCCAACCATAACCGATAATGCCACTAATGTAAGAAAAACATAACCCCAATTAACTTGACTCACCATATAACTTACTCCTAAAAGTGTGACACCAAATCCCAATAACGAAAGATTCATTAAATGTATAGAACCCGATAATTTATTCATCGTTGCTATTTTAATATCATATCTATCTACTAATTCTGATGCTAAAGCAAACATTCCAATCATTAAAGTCATAGCAAGTATTACGTTAAACATACTCATAAACACTGAACCATCCAATTCCATCTTTTTTATTATCAATACTACTCCTGAAAATACAAGTAAAGATGCTGACATCAAACCAATAGTTTTTGATAATTCTATAACTCTTTTATCATTCATTCCCGATAATGTCATCAATTTATCAACTAACCAAAATACGCCAACTATAACTATCATTAAAACCATTATAAGACCAACAGCAATAAATGTTTTTGGAGTTATACTTGCATATGAAATTGCGACTAATGATAATGAAAATGCTAAAAACGTTAATGATATTAATGCAAGTGTTCCGCTTATATTTAATGCTCGTCTATGACCGATTTTTGATACTTCAAGCAATTTAGCAAAACCAATGAACCCTAATATCATTAAAGTCATCGTCCCGACAACAACTCCAATATTTTTTATATCTATATTATCCGAAAATTTGTTTATTAATGCTAAACTTCCCGTAATAATAAAAAATGATAATGCTATCAAAATAAGAGTTTCACTTACTGCATTAATCTTTTTGTCATCTATTCCTAACTCTTCAATTTTTTTAGAAAACGTAGTAACAGCATATATCATCAGTTTTACAGTTCCTATCGTCAACCCAATCGCAACTCCAAGAGAAGCAAATCCTGCAACACCTCCAACTGCTAACATAATTAACGAAACTGTGCCTAATACCATCGAAATTTTTATGTATGATTTTAACATCGCATTTAATACTTTGTTAAATCCTTTCATCTTATCCAAATATATCGTTTGTGCCTTCTTTTCTTCTGACGGATTTTCTTTTCCTGATTCTTTATCTTTAAACATTTTACTAAAAAAACTTGCTATCTTACCAGGTTTAGCAGTTTTTTCTATCATTTCCATAGATACTTCAGTTATAAAGGTATTACTTAATACTTTTTTAAATGACCAAAGTGCTAATGTAATCCATAAATTAGACAATAGCATAGGAAATATCATTATTGAAGTGATGGCAGCCATCCTGCCTAATTTTCTTATATGCTTGTGCATATCTACCATCTCTTCAAATATTCTACCCATTGAATCTAAGTTTTTTTCAACAACAGAAAGATTAATAAGATCAGTCCTATCCACTAATTCTATAGTCAGATTATCTTTCGATTTACCAAAAGGCAAAACAATTTTAAGCAAACTATTTAATCCCATTATTAAAAATTTAGTGTTTTTTATAATATTTTTGGGACTAACTTTAGCAGTCATCACTGTTGATACTGAAGAAAACATCCTCAATATACTCATAACCAATCCGCCACCTTTAAATTTTCCTGTCTCTTCATCTTCTTTACCAAATAACATCTCTTTAGCCCTTGTAAAAGTTTTTTTAAACTTCTGCAAAATCATCATTGAAACCATTCCTGCAACAAGAGTTTTTATCACACGAGAAAACGATTTAACAATAGCATATATTTTAAAAGTTTGCTTCAAAGAAATTTGCTTATCAACCATTCTAACCATATTAACAAATTGCATTAATGTGGACTGAACAGTATCCATCATGTTCTCTATCATTCCTTTTTGTTTGCCAATGGTTAAAAGTAAATCGGGCAATGGCAAACCCTCTTTTGCAGAAATGGCAGACACCGTTTGTATAACATTTCCAAATAATTTCATTAAAGAGCCAAGTTTTTTATGAACTGCTATTCTTGAAACTATTTTAAGATTTATCTCTGCTTGCTTTGCCTCTGCTACAAATCTACTATCACCTAAAACCCTATAAATACTACGAAGACCAAGCGAAACATTGAGTGCTTGATCACAACCTTTACAATCTTTATCTTTTTTACCTTTTTTTATATTTTTTGCGACACTATTGATATATTCGTTGATTGAATCGCCACCTGCTGAAACTGGTGGACATTTTGATTTTTGTTTTGATGCAGTTGCCTTTGCCATAGTATTTGATATTTTAAAGTGTAATAACGTATATAGTGAAATTTATTTAATTGTTTCGTATTTTTGTAATTATTAAATTAAACTTCTTTCCAAACCTATATTTTTAGTACTTGATTTATATTAATTTTATAATATTTTGTTATTTTAAGGTCTTTATTAAAATATAACAGGAGGATACTTTATTGAAAAATGAAGAAACCAATCACCTAAATCCAGAACAGTTCCGTAGATTA
>Ga0099364_10009064_pt1 | contig 13875 bp, 8 predicted proteins | sample TergutTh196P3_FD_73070 | JGI IMG/M metagenome (GOLD analysis project Ga0099364, IMG submission 73070) | Microcerotermes parvus P3 segment gut microbial communities from Pointe-Noire, Republic of the Congo - Th196 P3 | ecosystem: Host-associated > Arthropoda: Insects > Digestive system > Gut ...
TGACGTAGCCCGCAATGGTTCGATTGCCGTTGGCATCGTACTGGTAACTCTCGTTTGTTTTCATGCCATGAAATTGGGCGTCAATTTTGATCGGTTTGGCAATTGGACTCCGTATTTTCAGGGGTGAGGACAACTGGCGGACAAGCATCGCCAGCTTTTATTAAGCGATCAAATGCACGTTGAAAAAAACGTTCTTGGACTTTAATATCGCCTTCTCCTGACCACCAAGCCAACAGATCATCTGGAAATTTACCGCCATTTTCTGATAAAATATAATCAAGTAGAAGAGCTATTCCTTTATTATGAAAGGGATATTTCACTTTTGTTTGCTCTGAAGATAACAGAAATGAATTCCCCTGTAAAATGATATTAAAGTTTCCTTTGGTTGTGTTTACTGTAAGAATACCGAATTGGTGCAACCCACGGAAATTAATATTACCAAGATTACCAGGAGGAAGTTCTGGAATCAACGGAACAGTAACCTCAAGGTTACGCAGGAATAATTCAAATAGCCTTAAGATTTTCGGCTCGATAATAAAAATATCCATTTGCTCCGCCTTGATACAGTCGTAGTAATTATCATATTCCTTCCCATAGCTCATAAACCCTTTGTTCCAAAGAACAATATTTACAGACTGGATGTTTGCACATGTAAGCTCGTACCCTTGAATATAATCTCCAGGGGTTGATTTAGTCACGTCATAAGATTCAGTCTTGAAATTCAATAATTCCCACCAAAGCGTTTTATCAATGAGGTCATCCAGAAGATATTTTGTACTATATTCAATGTGGCTGTAAAAATTTGGGTTCCAGGGAGGAATGGAAAGAAGATTATCCACTTTAATGAGAGACATGTTATTCAAGTCATACTCATGCTTTCCATCGTCTTCATCGTTTTCTTCATTGTCCTCAATACCCTGAATTCTGGCTAGGCAATTCTTTCGATAAGACAAATCATCTTCCAAGGCAATATCCCCTTGGCCCCCATACTGCGCAACAATAATATTGTTATAAAGAATTATACAGAAAATTAAAATGAAAAGAGTTTTCATCACATTCCCATTTGCTCTCATATACCGAACGCGGTTGAGCTTTCCGGTTACTATGCGTTTTGAATTCGCAAATTGCGGACTTATTGCATGACACTTTCTGGAATTCTCAACCGCGTTTGGCATAATATATATCTCATTTCTCTAAAACCGTTCAAAGCCTTTGTTGGAATGTTTTGGTATAAAAACAATTTGGCAAATAAGCTCTGAACAGGAAAACATAGTTGGAAACAATACACAATTTTCACTTACTCTCGTTGAAAGCGTAAAAAAGTACAGTTTAAATCTCAAAAATTTCTCCCCTTACTTCAATAAGGGGATTGATGTAGTCAGTTAGAAATCACTTGGATGATGGCAATCCTCCATTGTAACTACTCCAACCTTTTTGGTTGTCAACTAATTGCTTATAACTAACATATATACCATCAATTGCTGGAGGCACTTTACCTTCTACATATTTGCTATGATCATAAAACCACATCTGATATGGGATTTGATCAGGCGTTCCCCACAATGGGTATTTTGTACCGCACCAGAGGACGGAACAAAATATGCCAAAACACCTAAAACAGTTGTAATATTCAAAGCCGCCGTACAAAAAGCTTTCCACGAAACAGTTCCTACACTTATAGCAGCTGCTGTTTCAGCAAATCTTCCAAGGTAATCAACATATCCCATTGTATTATTTTGAATATAACAATATAAATTCGTATCATTTTCTCTAAACCCAATGGGTTCCTCGCTCACCCACCGGCCCACTTCGGCATCGTACCAACGGTTGATGTTCCATTGCAAGCCGGTTGCAACGTTCGGAAACCGTCCCATCGTCCGATTTCTCCAACGCGTAAGCGTTCACGTTTTTTGGCAAGATTCATCACGGTCATTTCTCCATGCAGCATTTTTTGTATTTCTTGCCGCTGCCGCAGGGACATGGATCGTTACGGCCTGCTTTCTGAACGCTTCCTTTGTGACGATCATACTCTTCAATAAGTTTGTCCGCAGTATTTTTACCGGAAAACGCGTCGAGCATTTTGAAAAGCATGGCGTGGTTGTCCGACGCCGTTTCAAAATCCCGTTCATACAAGGCGGTGTTCTCATCTTCATCGGGTTCGTCGTCCGCATTTTCCGCGTCCTCCTCCTCTTTCATCCGGTTGAGAATTTCACGCATTTCGTTGGGATCGTAAGGATGATTCTCGAAATCGCTTTCTGCATCGCCCGTCGAATAAGCGTCCCTGAGAATTTGTGATTGTTTGTCAACCTGCGTAATGATGTCGTGATAAAATTCGCGTTGGAACAGAGGAGCGTCTTGATGTTGTCGTTGTTCGTGAACCAAAAGTGCCCGCAAAACCCGAACGGTTTGGTATGCCTCCCGAAACCGTTCCTGACTCGTGAGTTTCGCAACTCGCTGGAAAAGTTTCTCGCCGTCACGAAAGTCCGTCAATGCGTAAAGCTCTTTCAATCGAATCGCCATGCCGGTATGAATGAACGTTCTGGCTTCGTCCTCAGTTTCAAACGGGTATTTTCGCTCTGCGATCCATTGTTCCAGTAGTGCAACGCCTTTTTCCTCTTTGCCGCCCCAACGAAGCATGGCAACGCAAGAGGCCACCGTCGTTGAATAATCCCCATCGGCTTGTTCCGGCTGCAGAAGCAAGGCCCGGCATTTCTCAAAGGTTTCCATTTCGAGATCTGCCCATGATTCGGCAGCACCCGGCGCATTCGTCGCGAAAATCTGATTTTCAATCATGCGAATCGAGTCAACTTGCGCTTTGTACAACACGGCAAGCGGCATGAGTTTCTGGTTGTCGTGAACACGGAGACGTTCGCGATCCAAGCCTTCCAGCGAGGCTTCCAGTTCCTCAATCAATTGGGCGCGTCGAGCGAAAGCCATAGAAAATTCGGCAAGCGATTTTTCATGCAGTCCCTGCCGGGAATAGGATTCACCCAGTCCCTGCCGAACAATGCACAACGGACTCCGCAAATCCGAATCGCCGTCGTCATCAATGAGCGATTGTGCATGTCTGATGGAGCGTTCATACCAGAGTTGCGCTTTTTCGTATTCTTTGAGAGCCAGGTAAATGCCTGCAATGCTTGCATGGATGCCAAAAAGATTCTTTTTCGCTTCCGGAAACGAGAGCATGACATGCGAGTCAATCACAAATCTGGCTTTGAGCATGAGTCTCAGTGCTTTTCGCCAATTCCCCGCGTGCATTTCGATTTGCCCACGTTGAAAATCCATCATCGCCTCGTTATGCAGGGCACCGAATTGGAGAAATGCTTTCTTTTCGTCAAATTTTTCGCCATCCTGGAAGACTTTCCCAAGCGGATTCTTTTCCTTTTTACTTGAACTGGCGAAGAGATTTTTCATCAACAGCGGGTTGTCGCTCCTGACTTTTTCAGGTTCCACCATTTGCGTGAACCGTTGCTTTGCCAGTTCAATGGCGTCTTTTGCTTCATCGAAGCGTCCCAGATTCCGCAAAACACCGGCTCTTGCCCGCGAAATTTCGGTAAATTGACTCTCCAATGCCTCAAAAAATTCCCGGCGTTTCGACTGCAAGAGAGTCTTCATATTTTTGATTGCAAGATCGTATTGTTCGAGTGCTTCCTCAAATTGGTGAAATTGAGCGAATAGAACTCCTTTCCGGTAGGGAATATCCATCGGCGCAGCAAAGTATGCCAAACGGGATGGTTCATGCGTATCCCTGTTCTTCTGGACGAAGGCGAGGGCTTGATCGAAATATTCGAGTGCCTTTTCCTTTTCGGCACGAGCGTAGTAAGCGTTTGCCAAATCCAGCATCGCTTCGTACCGCTCTTCCTGAAAAAAGTACGACGCGGCAAAGTCGATATAGTCTTCCGCATAAAGCCGAACGACGATTTTTCCATCATCCTGGATCGTGGTATTCCCTGTTCTTTGGCGGCTTTCCGCCATATTGCGTTGCAGCAGATCAGAAGCCTGCTTTGCGATTTCCTGAAAATGAATCAGGTCGGCGATTCCCGCTTCCGTGTCACCGATTTCACACTTCCACCGGCCGCGGCTTCGGTAAATGTCCAAAAACGATTTCCAGTCAGTAAAACGCGTCGTACCCGGATCAAAGTGCGGTTCGATCATCCGGAGCGATTCGTCGAGCAATGCGATGGCGGCAATATGCGCTTCGTTTGCCTGGAGCGACTCGGCTCTTTTGTGGATTTCCAAAGCGCACTCATTTTTGACGCAAAGATAATCCTCCTCCGAAAGCATGGCGACAGATTTCATCAGGCGTTGGAAGAAAGCCTCTTCATTGAACCCCGGCCGGCTGCCATGTTGCCGCTCGTACTCACGCGACGCCGTGAGAACCGGCAAGACGACGGAAACCATCGTCAGGGCGATTTCGAGCTTGCCTTCCGCCATGAGGGTTTCGGTCAGCCCAATGAGTTCATCCCAGGTTTTCAGCGCGTCGTGAAAGCGTCCTTCGGCGGAGTACGCCAGCGCAAGTTCACCCATTCTTTCGACAAGATTCTCACGTTGATCCAGCGAACCGCGTTCAATCGCGCGCTGGAGTTTTGCCACTTCTTTCAACATTGTTTTTGACGAAGGAAATGGCCGGGGAGGGATGGCAGACATTATTGAACCACTCAATCGATAATGAAAACTGAAATCAAAAACTGCTGTCGTGAAAACGAATGCGATGACAACGAGCAGGGGTGCATTGTATTATATCAGCCACCTTTCGTTTTACCACCACGGTTTTGTTTGATGCCAAAAAAGGATTATCAGGCGTGAGTGCAACACTTCCGCCACGCTCTCCGGAATCGTCACTTCCGCAGAGCGTTTCTTGCTCTCCCCAATTGCCAAATATCTGTTTCGGAGGTAGCCCAAGCCCGTCTTTTTGATAAGACGGGATCAATTCTTGACAGTGAGTCTAGCAGATGGGAATTTTCAAAACGGTGATTTTTCGGGTAATTTTCATCGGAATGTACCCCATTTTTGTCCTTTCTTTTTTTGGATTTGGATCGAAAAACCGCTTTGCCAATCGCATGTTGGCAGGGTGGTTTCGGTGTTTTGGGGGGCAATTTACGCACGCATACGGCTAAACTTTACGACATCCCCTGTGAGAGGCTGCGGGGGTGTCTTAAAATTCTGTGCGTATATCATATTGCCCGATTTCCGATGGCAAAAATCTCGTAAAAAATATCATGTGTGTTATTTTATAAACTAAACTTGACGAGAGGATGGTTTCAGGTTTTGAGAACCGGCCGCGAATGATCGCAATGATAAAGAAAATCAACGTGTCGATTTGTCGGAGGGAAGCGTATGCCAAAAACAGTTCTTGTCATCGACCCGAATCGAACGCATTTGGCGGAAATTGTGTCCTATTGGCACAATTCCCCCTGGCGGACGATGACGGCCAATACCCTCGAGGAGGCGATTGACATTTTGGACGACACGGTCATCGACATGATCATCACCGTGGAAGACCTCGGATGGTTGAGCGGTTCCGATTTTTTGCGATTGACCCATCACCGTTATCCGCGCATGATCCGCATTTTGATCACACAGGAGTTGTTGAAAGCCAATGAAAAACCGCTCTCAACATGCTTTCATGCGGAAGACTTCGTTCACCTGGCCACGCCGCAACCCTATATCAGCAAATCCATGACCGATATTGTCCACGAAATGTTCGGGCTGGACACCCGCATGTCTCACCAGGCATCCGGTCATCAGGAATACGAAATGAACGTGAAATCGTCGCGAAAATGACACAAGGCTTTCGCCGGAACAGGATAAGCCAACGCAGGGAGTTCACGCTGTGGCCGTCGCGTTGGTTTTGGGAATGACGACCTTCGAGCGAAAGCCCAAAGACAAGAGTTTTATCATCATGAAATGGAGCAAGGAATAATGTCGAATATCACAGCAACCGCCAGCGAGAAGGGAATCAAGGCAAAAGAGGAACTCCAGGCGATGTTTCGCGTTGAGCAATTGCCGGCCATGCCTCACAGCGCGTTGAACGTGCTGCAATTGGATAACGACCTCTCCAAGGTCAATATTGATGATCTTGTGCGTCCCATTGAAGCGGATCCGGGTTTGACGGCTCAGGTTTTGAAATTCCTTAATTCTGCGTTTTTCGGGTTCCAGAACCCGGTTTCCAGCGTCAAACAGGGAATCGCCCTGGTCGGTATCCGCACCGTCAAAAACTTTGTCTTGTGGAAGGCCATCTTCAGTCTGATCCCGAAAACGGGCGACTCCATCTTCGACGTCAAACTGCTCTGGCAGGATTCGCTCCGCAGAGCTTTGTTCGCGCGCCTGCTCATCATGCAATTCAAACACGAGGACCAGGATTTGGCCTTTGCGGGCGGGCTGTTGCAGGACATGGCCATCCCGCTGCTGATCAAGAAAAAGCCCCAGCAGGCAACTCAGTTTCTCCGGGAGATGAAAGAACAACCGGAAAAGCGTCTGTCCGACCTGGAATTGTCAAGCCAGGGCTGGACTCACGCCGATGCTGCGGAAATGATGTGCAAAAGCTGGAAAATCCCGGAAGACCTCCGCATGTTATTGGCGAATCACACACGCATTGAACCTTATGTTGAGCAGCCGATGGATAATCCGGTCCAACTTGTTGTCTCCCTTTCGGCACTGCTTCCGACGGTTGTGTCGAACCAATGGCACGAAGAGAGCAAGTTGCGATATTATATGAACCTGGTTTTTCCGACACAGACGACGCTCATGGAAGATATTTTTGCCCAGGTCGATCAGGAATTTGATCTGTTTTCCATAGTTTTGCAGATTTCAAAACCCAAAACACCGTTGACCGCCATGTTGACGTAAGGCATTCGCCGGAAAGTTTTCAGTAAAGAATGACGGAGAGAAATCGCCTGTTCAAACCGTACTGAAATGCCATTCTACCACGGCATTTGCATCATATCAACGATTTGGTCGGCCATTCGTTCGATGGCGTCCTGCGAGGCGGTTGCGTAGGAATGCCCCATTTCGGCGACCATGTCCGAAGTGGTTGTGATGTCCACCGGCGCGTCAGCCCAGGCAATCGGACTCATCGTGCGCAACAAATTTCCGCGACTGTCCTTCCATTGCACATAGACGATCAGTTCGATTTTTTTCTGCCGCGTACCGGCGTAATCATCGATCAGCGAAACCGTCTGAGATTCACGGGCCAGCCGCCCCGTCAACACACTGTCCGCCGACGGGCGATGCACCACTTTGTACGGCGTTCGCTGTTCGATCTTTTTGCACACCGCTTCAGTCAGGCGTTCCCCCATGTCGCGGCGAAAACTGTCACTTTGAAAAATCGGGACATAAACCGTCTTGATTTCGGTATTGTAAAGCGTGTTCGTCCCGACCTGATACCCCGAACAGCCGAAACAAGAAAATATCATGACGCCTCCAAGAGCCGCGCATAGCAATCTGTGATAATCCTGTTTCATCGGTGTCATCTGTGTGTGAAAAACCACCTTGGGATTCACACTCACTTTAAGTTGTTTGATCAATCAGAGCCGCAACGGTCACGGAGCGGTCATTCCGCTCGATGACTTTCGCGGCACTGATTGAAATGTTCACGTTATTCCTGCACGACTCGTTATTCCCACTTGATCCTGAATACGGACTTGATGCGTTGCCAGTCGGAGGGAAGTTCCGCCGGACGATTGCGGATTTGCTCGTAGCGTTTCCGGGCTTTCTCGGCATATTCGGTTGTGGGGTACTTGTCGATCAGTTCCAGGTAACCCAGACGTGCCGCGCCATAATCATAACGATCATCGTAAAACTTCGCAGTGACCCAGAGTTTCTTGGCCTTTTCTTCGTTCAGGTGATTACTGATCTGCACCAATTCATTTCGCTGATCCGAAGGCATCCGTGTTCCATGCTGTTGCCGCAACTGGTCGGCGATTTTGATCGCTTCGTCGATATGCCGCGCGTCGTAGTCCGCGCCAAGTCCCGCTTTTTCGCGGCAAAGCACTTCCAAACGCATTGCCTCGACGACAAATTCGCTGTTCGGATAACAATCCCGCAACTGCTTGAAATACTCCGCCGCATGTTCAAAACTGGCGTCACCCTGCGCGCGTCCCAGCCGCATGTAACCGTGCGCGAGTAAAAAGACGCTGTCGTCGGCCAACGGGTCGTTCGGACAATTGATGAAAATTGTTTTTAATGCTCTTTCCGCATAACCGAACGTGTCAAAAGTCGGACGTGACCGACTGCTGACATTGATGTAACTGACCTTGTCTTCCGTGACCTGTTTGATCCACGTTCTCGCGATTTCAAACGTGTTGTGGATTGCATCGGTCTTGTACGGCGAACTTGGAAAATTCTCCAGCAGTTTCGTGTATTGAGCCACCGCATAGCTGAATCGTTTTTCGCGGTAATAACATTCCGCTGCGTGGTATCTGGCGTCTTCCTCCACAGCACTTTCCTGCCAATAGTATGCGGCCCATTCAAATTTTTTGGCGGCGGCGGTATATTTTTCCTGTTTCATCAAGTCCAGGGCTTCTTCCATATATTTGCGCGCTTTTTCCTCATCGGGGCCGAGACCGACCCAAACTTTAACCCGTTCGCCAAATCGTGTTGGGTCGAGCATCGAAAAGTCAAACGAATGCTTCTCTTCCCGCTCCCAATCGTATTCGTAATCGTCCTTCTTGATGGTGTGGGCAAAATAAGACGCTTGGGTAAAGTAAGACTCCTCGTCCCCTTGACCGGTGCGGTTTTCGAGCGGCCCGGCGTAAGGAGGCATGCGCATCTTCCAGGCTTCGGTATTTTTTTTATCCCGGATTTCATTCCAGGTTTCGATATACTCCTGGTCCGCCAGTCTTCGATCATCCCGGCGTTCCCGTTCCCGGGCCACCAGCCCTTGGTTGGCCAGCGATTCCTGTGTTCCCGGCGTTCGGAACGCTGGTACGGCACCGCCTGCTTGCCCCGTGCCGCTGTAGGGAGTGTAAGCGTTACCGACCCCGCCCAGTGCCAGCAATGGCGGCTCGTTTCCCTCTTGCGGCTGAGAAGGCGGTGTGAACTGCGGCGGTTGAAAAACCGGGACGTCAAAATCAAAATTTCCCCCTGTCGGCGGAGTAAAGGCAGGAACATCCATCGGCGCAGGGTTCTGCGGAATATCATTGGACAATGCCGCGTAAGGGGATTGATACACGGGTGTGCCGGTATCATTCGTCCCTTGAGGTGGAGTGAATGGCGGAACCTGTTCCTGCTCCGACTGTTGCTGTATCGTCTGTCCCAGCCACACTTGTTGCGGCTGCTGCGGCACTTGTTGCGATGACGCCGGGACGGCTTGCCCGACTTGCAGTCCGGCATATTGCTGTCCGGCATACTGTTGGTCACTGATTGGCGGGGGATTGGCAACCGCCGGGTTTGGTATCATCACCGGTTGCTGATTTCCCTGATATTGTTGCAACTCCGAATATTGATCCGAATAAGTCGGAACAGTCGTCCCCGCATATTGTCCGGGACTTGGCTGCAAGGCCGGATAAGTTGCCGCCGGAGAGACCACGGTTGGATAGGACGCCGACGGATAATCCGTCAAAGGTGTTGTTGAACTGTCCGTTGCCGCCGGGTTGCCGAAATTGTAGTATTGCGCGACGGTCACCACAGGAATGGCAAGCGCAAAGACAATCGCAAGAAAAACAGTGACAGAAGTTGAAAAGCTGTACTTTTGATATCGAATGGGTGACATCCTTGTCTCTTTCGATCCGGCTTTTGTGCCCTTTGTGAAAAAACTGAGTGAACTTTGTGTTAAAATATTAAAACACAATGGACACTGTTTCTATTGCATTCTCCTGAAATAATCAAACATCACCGGGCGTTTGCCGATCAGATGACTGACATACTGGTTGAGTAATGCCCGCATTGCGCCTTGCTGGGACGGGTGACATTCCGCCTCATCTTCGTTGCCGTTGATTTGTCTGATTGCCCGGATCAATTCCGGCGTGATGATCGACACCTGTCGCGTTCCGGGACGGCAATTCGGGCAAACCACACCGCCGTCAAAATGGCCGAACGCGATACGTTGCAGTGCCGGGTCGATTTCACCATCGCAATGCACACAAACATCCAGCGAAGGAAAATGCCCTGTTTGCTCAAGCAGTTGCCACTCGAAGCGCATGACGACCGGCATCGCGGGTTGTCCGGCCATCAGTTGCGACAAAGCCGCGACCGCAACATCAAACAACTCAGGCGTCGGTTCCTGCTCGATGGTCATTTCGTTGACCAGCTCGATCAGGTACAACCCGGCGTACATGCCGCCGTAATTCTCCCGCGTTGGCCGAAACCGCCGCACGAGCTTCGATTCGGTCAGCAAGTCGAGCGCATCACCCCGTTTGGGGATGTAGGTTACCAAAATATGCGACATCAAGTCAAGAGCAGATTCGAACGGCCCTTTGAGTCGCCTTCCTCCCTTTGCCAAACCCTGTATTTTGCCATGATTTCGCGTCAAGAGTGTCAAAACGAGGCTCGACTCGCTGAAATCGACTGTTTTCAGGACAAGAGCCTCGGTTTGCAGATACATGGGAAAGTTGCCTGTGAGTGGTTCAGCCCGGCGTTGCTAAAGGTGAAAAGGCCGAAAATTCACTCCGATTCTACAGGAAACGTTCGATTTCATCAAGGTAAAGGCTCAATGCCGTATCGAGAGCATGGTTGTTGATGGTCAGGACGGCGTCCCTTGCTTTGACGATGGCACTGCCGAAACTCCGGTTGGCCGTGTTGCCGGAAATTTTGGTGTTCGCCGTGAGTGTCGCCGTGCCTTTGGCTTGATAGAGCCCCCCGCCATAGGTCGATTGATTACCGGAAATCGTCACGTCATCGAGCGACAAATTGCCGTTGGCCTGATAAATCGCGCCGCCCCAGGTTGCACTGTTGTCCGTGATCGTATTGCTGCCGTTGCTTGTCAGCGCACCGCTGTTTTGATAGATCGCACCGCCCCATTTGGCATTGTTATCGGTCATGGTGCAGTCCGTCATGACAATCGTGCTGTCAACGAAGTACATTGCGCCGCCGTAATTGGCCGTGTTGCCCACGAACGTTACGTCGGTCAAAGTGAGTTGTGCATTCTTGGCGTACAACGCCCCACCCTGCGTTGACGTGATTCCGCCGGTCAGTGTGAAGCCAACGAGTTCGACCTCACAGCCGGTTGTTGCGTTGCCGGCGATGTTGAAAATGCGGCTGACGTTGACCTCCTCGTTGACCACGCCGCTTGCATCAATCGTGACGCCGTTGCCGACGATTTGCACACTGTTTTTGACGACCAGTTCACCGTACTGCAAGACCAAGTTCCCCTTCGCCGTGCCGTCGTCATTGAACAATGCCGCGTCGAACGTGATGACGTCACCCGCCTTGGCCAGTAACAAGGCTTCACGCAAACTCAGGTCGTGGATGTAAGGCACGCCCGTTGACCAGTCGGAAAACGTCGTGACGACGATGCTACCCTGAAATTCATACGCACCGATATCGACCCTGTTGCCGACAATACGCGGGTTGCCGGCAAGGTCGTACTGCGTGGTGACAAAGGCGTTGTTGCCTTTGTTGATGGCGGGGGAACCGGATTGTAAACGCAGGTTCCAGTTTGTAGGATCGTAGTTCAGCCCCGTCGTACTTGCATCAATTACTGATGGAATCTTTACAAACGAAGGATCGACATTCAGGAGATTGTTACCTTGATCCGTAAAAGCTATGCCACCATTGGGTGTTGCCGTATTGTCGATCAACGAGTAGGTAACATTTGTTGAGACCTGAAAGTCTCGTGTCCACAGATTATCCGCACTCTGCCGCCCAATGTTTTTGGCAATGATAGAATTTCGTATTGGTATACTTCTGTTTGTAGAGTGATTATAAACTCCACCACCGGAAGAACTTGCATAATTCCCGACAACCGTGCAGTTGGTTATCGTCAAGTTGTTTTGATTGTATATTCCACCGCCGGAAGTATCTGCGTAATTTCCTGAAATATTACAGTTCATTATTACCAGCCCGCTATTATTATAAATGCCTCCGCCATGAGAGTCATCACCATAAGAATTCGAACTGGCAATAGACGAGTTACCCGATATCGTACTGTTCGTTATTGTTAACCCACTACTATTGTAAACCCCACCACCGTAAGAATAAACAGCGGAAACTGAATTCCCCGAAATCGTGCAATTTGTAATCGTCGGGGTGCCAGAGGCGTAAATCCCACCACCATAAGAAGAAGAAAGAGACGAAGCAGAGTTTTCTGAAATCGTGCAATTCGATAGTATCAATGTTCCTAAGCTGTAAATTCCGCCACCAAATGATGAAAAACCATAAGAAGGGGGCGAGGCAGAGTTCCCGGAAATTGTACTGTTCGTTACTATCAATGTGCCGTTGTTGTAAATTCCACCACCTCTATAGAAAGCTAGGTTGTCACTGACCGAGCAGTTAGTCAGGGTTAGTGTGCCACGGTTGTAAATTCCACCACCCTCACCATAACCATACCAGTAAGAGGAACTTAAATAATCAGAGGGGCTGAAGCCATTCATAATAGTCAATCCTGCCAGAGATACCGTCGAACCGAAGAGAATGTTGAACACCCGCGATTCTTTGTTTGCATCAATGGTAATATTGGCATCTATTGCATCAATTGTAATATCCTTTCCAATGTAAAGTTCGGTGCCACTTAATACGATGGTTTGGCCAAATAGCGAAGGGTCAAACGTGATTGTCGCTCCCAAGCCGTTGGTCCCAGCATAAGCAATGGCTTCTCGAAGCGAGATTTGACCATCGTATGGATTGATAACATCGTCTAAAGTCGTGACAACAATCGAAGGTGTCTCAGGAATAAAGATAACTTCACCATAATACTCATACGCTCCGATATCGACACCATTGCCCATAATACGCAGGTTATTTGCAAGGTCAGTACTACTAACAACGTAATCGTTATTGCCTTTGTCAATCGCTTGCGAACCGGGAGCAAGACGGTAATCGCCGTTTGCCGCATCGAAAAAAAGCGGTAAGCTGGGGTTGTAAAGGGCATTGTCACTAGCCCACCCCCAATCAGTAAACGTAGTCAGGTTATTGAATCCTCGATTGCTCCCCAAAGAATATTGGTAAATATCATCTGAGTTAGAGTTTTGGGCAATAATCGTATTGTAAATTGTCAACAAACTCTCGTTGCCAATCCCGCCACCGTTGACTTTAGCCGAGTTTCCAGAAACTGTACAGTTCATTATGGTCAACATTCCGCTGTAGTAACTGTTGCCAATCCCGCCACATTGAGAAGCCGAATTTCCGGTGATTGTGCTATTTGATAACGTCATTATACCACCATTGAAAATCCCACCGCAAGACCCTATGGCAGTGTTTCCTGAGATTATAGCAGTTGTCAATGTCACTAGAGAGTGTTGACTGGCGTAAATCCCACCACCATCTCCTTCAGACGAGTTGTCAGATATTGTCGAGTTCGTTATCGTTAATATACCAGACGAATAAATTCCGCCACCCAAATTTCTCGAAATCGTGCTATCCGTCACCGTCAACGTGCCCTCACTGTAAATCCCGCCGCCGTAATCTGCTGTGTTGCCGGAAATCGTGCAGTTTGTCACCGTCAATGGGCCAGAACTGTAAATCCCACCGCCAAAATTAATTCCACTGCCGACATAAACAGCCCAGTTGCCGGCAATCGTGCAGTCCGACACAGTCAATCGCCCGGTGTTGCGAATGCCGCCGCCTTCGGTTACGCTTCCGCCTCCGGTAATCGTCATTCCCGCCAAAGCGACCGTCGAGGCGGTGTTACTGATATTGAACACCCGCGATTTTCCCTGCGCATCCACCGTAAGACTGCCCGTCATGCCATCCGCTCCGAGACTGACAATGACGACGCTT
>Ga0099364_10009065_pt1 | contig 13873 bp, 10 predicted proteins | sample TergutTh196P3_FD_73070 | JGI IMG/M metagenome (GOLD analysis project Ga0099364, IMG submission 73070) | Microcerotermes parvus P3 segment gut microbial communities from Pointe-Noire, Republic of the Congo - Th196 P3 | ecosystem: Host-associated > Arthropoda: Insects > Digestive system > Gut ...
AGAGCCGGCCGTATCAAGGATGCTCTCGCCTATGAGGATGTCATAAGCTTTTGATGCGTTTACAGTAATCGTTTTCACTTATGGTCAAGCTCCTTCTTGATTTGGCTGCCTTCTTCAAGCAGGATTCTCATTCCGGTTTGATCGCATGACGCAAGCGCGTCGCGATAGCGGGTGATCGCGTCGAGAAATATATCCAGCTCGTTTATTAGATAGTCGCTGTTCTCAATAAAAAGCTCCGCCCACATTTCGGAATTGAGCCGCGCGACGCGCGTAAGATCCTGATAGCTCCCGGCGGAAAACCCCTTGTGGTTTTGCGCTGTAGGGCTTTTGATGAAAGCATTGGAGACGACATGCGCCATCTGGGAGCTGAACGCTATCATCTCATCGTGCTTTTCCGCAGTTGTTACAGTTAAGCGGCCGAATCCGGCAGGCTTCAATAACTCCTCGATACGCCCGTACAAAGCCGCGTCGTCAAAGACAGGAGGGACAAGTATCATTGATGCGCCGCGAAAGAGGTTAGCGCGGCTGTTCTTAAAACCGGCCTTATGATTCCCTGCCATCGGATGCCCGCCGACAAATGTAAAGCCATAGCGATCCGCCAAGGGGAAACACCGGTCGCAGACAAAGCGTTTGACGCCGCAGCAATCGAAAACAATCGTGCTTTTTGCGATTTCCGGCGCTGCGTTTTCCAGATACGCCACAGCGTCGCTTGGATTGACGGCGATCAATATCGCGTCGCAAAGCTTAATGGATTGCGCGTCTAGCACGCCGCCGACCGCTCCTGCAAGCTGTGCAAAGCTGCAAATTGTGTCATCAGTATCGTAACCATAGACTGTATGGCCTTCGCTGCTGTATGCCCTGGCTAGAGAGCCTCCTATCAACCCTATGCCGACAATTCCAATATTCATGCCGCAAGCGCCTCGCGCACCTTGCGCACTTTATCAGCGACTTCGGCAAACTGCTCGGGAGTGAGGGACTGCGCACCGTCGCACAGTGCGTTGATCGGATCGTTGTGCACTTCGATCATCAGCCCGTGGGCGCCGGCAGCCGCTGCCGCGACCGCCATAGACGGTACAAGACGTGCTATACCGCATGCGTGGCTGGGATCCACAACGACGGGCAGGTGCGAAAGTTCCCGCAGCATCGGTACCGCCGAAAGGTCAAGAGTGTTGCGGGTGTAAGTCTCAAACGAGCGTATACCGCGCTCACAGAGTATGACGTTCTGGTTGCCGCCGGCCATTATATATTCCGCGCTCATCAGTAGTTCCTGCATAGTATTGGCAAGCCCGCGTTTAAGTAGTACAGGCCTGTCGATCATGCCTAGCTCTTTCAAGAGCTCGAAATTCTGCATATTGCGAGCGCCAACCTGAATAATATCAACATGCTCAAACATTGGAATGTGGCTTGCGTTCATGATTTCCGTGATTATTGGCATACCTGTCTGCCTTTTTGCCTCAAGCAGATGGTCGATGCCGTCCGCTTTAAGACCTTGAAAGTCGTATGGCGATGTACGCGGTTTAAATGCGCCGCCCCGCAAGATCGCTGCACCTGAAGCGTGTATGCTGCGGGCTATCGAGAGTATCTGATCTTCTGACTCGACGGAACACGGTCCCGCGATGAGTTGAAAATACTCGCCGCCGATTTTTATCCCGCCAATATCCACGATGCTGTCGGCGGGGTGGAATTTGCGGTTTGCTTTTTTATATGGTTCGCTGATTCGCTTGACAGACTCCACCATATCAAGACCTTCGAGCAGTTCGGTGTCGATCTGGCTTGTGTCTCCGATAAGCCCGAGGATAGTGTGGTCAACTCCTTTGGAAAGAAAAACGCCAAGTCCCCTTCCTTCCAGCCATGTTTTTAGATTTGCGATTTGCTCCTCGGTTGTGTCCTGTTTTAATACTGCTACCATAAGTTTTCTCCTAAATATAAACAATATAAGTTGCGAACTGGACGGGAATGAAATGATTATATCACAAGATTGCCTTTTATTGATAGACTTTTCGTAACTGCTCAGAACCTTGCGTTCGGACGGCTATTTTAAGCTCACTAATCGCTCGGTGGCGCTTCCATGCGCCAACTCGCGAGCGCTCCACCGTCCTTGGTTGCGCTTTGCGTGAGCTTAAAACAGCCATCCTCACCGGTTGGAGAGCAGTTACTTTATTTGCTTAGATATTTTTCGTAAAATCTATCAGGTGTTCGCGCAGCTTGTTGTTGATGCGTTTGATTTCTTCCGGCGTCCATTCCTGCCACCCTTTTCCTGTTTTCATGCCGTTTTCGCCCTTGGCAAGCATTTGACTGATAAGGCGCGAGGGTTCGGGGCTGGCATCGAGTGCGCTCAGGAGGTAGTTGTGTATATTATAAGTGAGGTCTAGGCCTATGAGGTCTGAGTTTTCCATTGGCCCCAGAACAGGCCAGCGGAGCCCGGGGCCGTATTTGCATGCGTCGTCAATCGTTTTCGGATCGGCGATCCCTTCTTCGACCATATAAAATGCTTCACGCCATAAGGCATGCTGCAAGCGGTTGCCTATAAAGCCGGGAACGTCTTTTTTGCACAGCACCGGCTTTTTGCCTACGCTTTCCAGAACTTCTATGATTATTTGCGCTATTTGAGGGTCTGTGGCGTCGGACAAGACGACCTCTACGAGCGGTATAAGATGCCCGGGGTTCCAAAAGTGAGTTGCCGCGAAGCGCTCACGATGCCGAAGTTCCCTGCTGATTTCTGAGGGGCTCATTACGGAGGTGTTAGTACAGAAAATGCAGTCGTCGCGGCAGATTTGCTCGAGATGCGCGAATGTTCTGCGTTTGAGCTCCATGTCTTCGTATACAGCCTCGACTACGAGGTCGGCATTGGCGACGGCTTCATGTTCCATTGCCGTTACTGACTGGACTTGCCCCAAGCGCCGGTCAAGTTCGCCTTCCGGCAGCACCCGGCACTGAACAAGTTCCTGTACGATCTCCCTTATGCCTCCGATGAGGTCTACAGGCTGATTGTCATAGACTGCTACGCGGTACTTTGATGAGAAAACAAACGCTATTGCTTTCCCCATCAGCCCCGCGCCGATTATAGCTATGTTATTGATTTCCATATACTTAACCTCCTGTCCAAACTCACGAGTACTAGCATGCCCAATAGCCGCCCGTCGCATCGTAGTTTCCTCCGGTCAGGAAGTTGGAAGCAGGGGAGGCGAGGAATGTTGCCAGCCCGACAAAATCGGCGGGCTCTCCCAACCGGCCTGCCGGCAGCCGTTTCAAAAAGTTCTGGTACACTGCGCTTTCGGGGTCGAACATCCACTCAGTAAGGTCGGAGCGGAATACCGTGGGGTTTATGCTGTTGACATTAATGCCGTGCTGCGCGGTCAGTTCGCAAGCGAGGCTTTGCACCATGAGGTCCACGCCGCCTTTTGCGGTGCAATAGCCGGTGTAGCCGGCCATGCCCATCTTAGAGCGCGCGGAAGATGTGATTATCATCTTGCCGCCTTTGCCTTGCGCGATCATTTGCTCAGCAACGTACTTGGCAAGCAGGTATATGCTTTTGCAATCGGCATCCATTATGGCCTGCCATTCGGACAGGCTTTGCTCGACGATGTTTTTTGGGGCGTTGAAACCGTGGCATGCCGCGAGGATGTTAATTTCTCCGTATGAGTCGACGGCAAATCTTACTATTTGCTTGACATCCTCCTCTACAGCCGGGTCGCCTGCGACAACAACGCAGTCGCAGCCGGCTGCTTTCATCTCGGCGGCGGCGTCTTGCAGCTTTTTCTCATTTCTGCCTGTCAGGACGGCTTTTGCCCCTTGCAGTCCAAAGCTTGCCGCAACGGCAAAACCGAGCGCCCCTGTGGCTCCTGTTATAATAGCTGTTTTGCCTTCTATGCTGAACATGTTATCAACAAAGTCTTTGTCTACCATTATATCACTTCCTTTATTGACAGCGTACCCGAAATCTCTTTGTTTGGCAATACAATATTTATGTGCCATTCGATAAATAATGGTTGCGGATTTGCCGCAGGTGTGGTATATTGGCACTATATATGGGGCTGTGTTGCGGACTTATATGCAACAAGTTGTGACTTATAAAAATTATGGTGAAGAAGTGAAAGTATTTGTATTTGTCGTTTGCTTGTGTGTTGCGCTTGTTATTATCGGCCTTGCTGTTTTGAGCGAACAGGTAAACGCCCCCGGCGCCGAATCTGCTGAGTATGAGCCGCCGCCGGAGGTTTCTCTGCCGGATCTTACGGAGAGGTTCCCAGCGCCGGATTTAGCGGACGATGTAGTAATGTCACCTATACCTGTACCTCCTGCCGGTGAGGAAATAATTCCGAGCACGGAACCACCGGATGATGACGATATGCCCCCGGATTCCGATTCGGAGCATGCCGAGGATGAGGATGAAGAGCCTCAAATCATCGTTCAGGAGGAAGACGAATTATTTGAGCTTCCGATCAACGGCGCTACCGGATGGGCGGCGCGCGTTCTCCCGTTGCGGAGAAATCCGGAGTCAGTCGCAGAAGTTATAACAAACCTCGCGCCAGGGCAGGGGTTTACCATTCTGCATGAGCGTGGCAACTGGTGGCATATTCAGCTCAGCGGCGGCATGTCCGGGTGGGTCGAGCACAGCAGCTGCTTTATTAACCTTCCGGACGTCATCCCTTCCATCATCTATGACATAACTAACTCATATTCTTCAATCAAGCGTTCCAGCGGGTATGATATTCCGGATGTAACAGGACAGTCGCTTTATGAGGCATGGGCGTACAATAATCGTTTAGGCAAGTATGAGTTCATCGTACCCTCGATGTACGAAATGAGCAAGAAAGTTTATGAGATGCAGAAAGCCGCGCTTGCCGATGGGAACTCGATCATGATTTTCGAGGCTTTCCGTCCGCATGAAACCCAGCAGCGTGTCTATCGAAACCTCTCTGATTTAATGGCTGCCAACGAAGTGGTGCGAAACGCAATTAACACGCCGCCTTGGAGCATAGGCGCGTTTATCGCCACTTCGTTATCCAATCACCAGAGGGCGGCTGCTATTGACGCAAGCCTCGCGCGCATTATTATGCAAAACGACAGGACTATTGGCAATTACACTTTCACGCATGTGATTGAGTACGAGGAGTATGAAATGCCGTCCGCGATGCACGAACTGAGCCCGCGGTCTGTCATTAACAGCAGTACTGCGACAACGGGCTCGACTCTCCTAAGAGGCTATTTTATTAGCCAGGGATTCACGCCCGTTTCGTCCGAATGGTGGCATTTCAACGAACCTGCCAGCGTTTCTATTGCAACCAGGTTCGGGCTCTCCGGCACATTCTTCATCGATACGATTTACAGCGTTTTACCTTAATAATTCTTGTAAGGATATAGTACTTATGTCATCATTAAAATACTGGGTATGGCTTTCGGCCTTGCGAGGTATTGGTGCGGTCACCGCAGCCGCGCTGCTGCGGCGCTTCGGGACGCCGGAGAACGTGTTTCTCGCAAGCGCTGAGGATTATGAGGAAGTTGATGGTGTAAAACCAAAGGACATTTCGCAGTTGATGCGCAAGGATATTGATTCTGCCGTCAAAACGATTGATGCGTGCGCGGAAATCGGCTGCCGGGTCATAACGCTTCAGGATGCCATTTACCCTGACAGGCTGAGAAATATTTACGACTCACCGATTATACTGTACGCCAGGGGTGAGCTGCCTATGATAGACGATGAGCCGGCGGTTGCTATAGTGGGTACGCGGGACTGCACGCCATATGGGATCAAGGCAGCCGAGAATATTGGCTATCAGCTCGCACGGCGCGGGCTCCTTGTTGTGACCGGGCTTGCCCGGGGGATAGATTCCGCCGCCGCGCGCGGCGCCCTTCGAGGCGGGGGGCGGGTGATTGGGGTTATAGGCTCCGGTCTCGACATAGTTTATCCTCCTGAGAATAAAGCGCTGTTCGGTGACGTTGCCAAAAACGGGGCGATAATCAGCGAGTATCCGCCGGGGGAAGCGGCAAAACCAGCTCATTTCCCGGCGCGTAACAGGATAATCAGCGGAATATCGCTTGGAGTGGCTGTAGTTGAAGCGCCTAAACGAAGCGGCGCTTTGATAACGGCGGAAAAGGCGCTCGAGCAGGGAAGGGATGTTTTCGCCCTGCCCGGAAATGTTGACGCCAAAAGCTGCGAAGGCTCCAATCTGCTGCTGCGGGAAGGGGCTATACCGATTATGTCCGGCGAGGATATAGCAGTTGAGTATGCGGAGCTGTTTCCGGATAAGATAAACCCGGAGAATCAAAAACAAGCAGCGCCGCACGACAGGAAGGGCGCCGGGGCGTTTGTAAAGACACAGCATATTAATGCAAACGATGGCCCGGATATTGGCAAAATAGAGATTGACAACGCTTCGGAGGTAGAATATATTGACTTAGATGAAGTTCTGGGTGAGCTGTCAGGCGATGAGAAGACAGTAGCAGCTACGATAGGGAGAAACTCGATGCATGTCGATGATATTATCGTTAGCTCCGGACTGTCGGCGCCGCAAGTATTGACCGCGCTCACGATGCTTGAAATAAAAGGATCTGTTGGACGGGTTAGTTCAATGTATAAGGTATTACAATATACAATTGAGAATTGAGAGAGAAAAGTGGAGAGTTGAGAGTAAAAATGGCAAATGAAGAAAGCAATCTTGTTATAGTTGAATCTCCGGCAAAGGCAAAGACGATTGGAAAGTATCTTGGACCCGGCTACAGGGTCACGGCTTCGATGGGGCATCTTCGCGATCTGCCCAAGAGCACGCTTGGCGTAGACATTGATAATGGGTTCATACCTGACTACCAGCCGGTCAAAGGCAGGGAAACCACGATAAAGGAGCTGAAGAATGCCGCCAAAGGCAGCGGGAAGATATTTCTGGCTACGGACCCGGACCGGGAGGGCGAAGCCATTTCGTGGCATTTGAAAGAGCTTTTGAAACTTCCGGACGATAGGACGTATAGGATATCTTTTAACGAGATCACAAAAAACGTCGTTCAAAACAGCATAGCAAACCCTCGGGCAATAGATATGGATCTTGTTAACGCGCAGCAGGCAAGGCGCATTCTCGATCGGATCGTAGGATATAAGCTCAGCCCGCTTCTTTGGAAGAAAATCAGGCGCGGGCTTTCAGCCGGGAGAGTGCAATCGGTCGCATCGAGGATGGTAGTAGACAGGGAAGAAGATATACGCGCTTTCCTGCCGGAAGAGTACTGGATACTAAGCGTAGATTTAAACCTGGCCCCCAAACCAGGCAAGTTTACTGCAACGTTTCACGGCAGCGAGAAGAAAAAGATGGACTTGACAAGCGAGGATGAAGTCAGGGCGGTTGTCGGTGCCGTGCGCGACGCGCCGTTTTCAGTGCGCTCAGTGAAACGCACCGATAAAAAGCGTTCCCCGTCACCGCCTTTTATCACATCGTCGCTGCAGCAGGAGGCCTCGCGCAAGATGGGCATGACGCCTCGCCGCACGATGTCGATAGCGCAGCAGCTGTACGAAGGCGTGGACATAACCGGGCAGGGCACTGTCGGCCTTATAACGTATATGAGGACGGATTCGCTGCGTATTTCGGACGAAGCCGTGCGCGACGCGAAAGAGTTCATTACGAAGACTTATGGGAGCGATCATTATCCCTCCGCGCCGAACAGATACAAATCAAAGGGCGGCGCACAGGATGCGCACGAGGCTATACGCCCGAGCAGCGTGTTTATCACGCCGGATCAAATCAAAAACAGCGTCACTAACGATCAGTACAGGCTCTACCGGCTAATTTGGGGCCGTTTTGTCGCCAGTCAAATGTCGGCGGCTATATATGATAGCGTTACTGTTGACGTCTTGTCGGCAGGGTATATATTCAGGGCAAATCATTCGGCTGTGAAGTTTCAGGGGTTCACGGCAGTATATGAAGAAAGCAGCGATGACGACAAGATTGAAAAGTTATCGCCGTTGCCTGAACTAAAAGAAGGGGATCCGCTTGGCCTGGAAGGCATTAATGAAGAACAGAAATTCACTCAGCCGCCCGCGCGCTATACTGAAGCAACGCTGATACGTGCCATGGAGGAAACAGGCGTCGGGCGTCCCAGTACCTACGCCCCGACAATTTCGACGATTCTAGACAGGGATTATGTGGTCAAAGAGGGGAAGAACCTTAGGCCGACGCCGCTTGGCGAGGTAGTGACAGGGTTAATGAAGACGCGTTTTGCCGATATAGTTGATTTGAAGTTCACTGCACGCATGGAGGAGTCGCTCGACAGCATTGAAAAGGGGAATGACGATTGGAAAAACGTCCTGGCCGGATTCTACGGGGGATTGAAAGAATCGCTTGAAATTGCCGAAACTGCACTTGAGGGCGAGCGCATCAAAGTTCCCGATGAGGAGTCAGACGAGATATGCGACTTATGCGGGCGTAAAATGGTGGTAAAATCAGGGCGCTTCGGCAGGTTCCTTGCTTGTCCCGGGTTCCCTGAGTGCAGCTTTACAAAGCCGTTGGTAATAGAAATGCCCGGCAAATGCCCGAAATGCGGGTTGCGCATATTAAAGCGGACTTCCAGAAACGGCTATACTTATTACGCGTGCGAGAAACTCAAAGAATGTGGGTTTATGACGTGGGACGTGCCGGTTGCGGACGTGTGCGCCGAATGCGAGCATACAATGTTCAAGGCTTCGGGCAGAGGGGCGAAGAAACCTTTCTGTACAAATGAGGCGTGCAAGAACTTCCTTCCGGAAGACAAGAGAGGTTACAGGAGGAAATCAGCAAACGCGTCGTCCGACGCCTCAGACGCTTCGGATGGGGCAGGGGAAAAAACAGAAAGCGCGACGAAACAGAAGAAAACTCCCGCAAAGAAAACGGCTGCGAAAAAAGCGCCTGCAAAAAAGACGGCAGCGGCAAAAGCGACAGCCGAAAGCACAAGCGCAAGCAAAAGCAAGAGCAAAGACGAGAGTAAAAGCGCATCAAAGAGTAAAAGCACGTCAAAGAGCAAAAGCGCTGCCGCCCCTAAAAGCTCGCCTGCAAGCAAAAGCGCTTCTTCGGGCAAAGCCTCTGCGCAGAAAGAAACCTCCGGTGATGGTGCGTGACGGTTAAGGTCATAGGCGCGGGGCTGGCGGGCTGTGAGGCTGCCTGGCAGCTGGCGGAGAGCGGAATCGCGGTAGAACTTATCGAAATGAAGCCGCATATGATGACTCCGGCGCACGTTTCGGCTGATTTTGCGGAGCTTGTTTGCTCAAACTCATTCAGGGGCGACGAGTTGACGAATGCCGTCGGGCTATTAAAGGAAGAAATGCGCAAGCTTGGGAGCTTGATAATGCGGTGTGCCGATAAAACCCGCATCCCCGCAGGAAGCGCGTTGGCTGTTGATAGGCAGAGATTTTCGGCAATGGTCACGGAGATGATCAGGGGCCACCCGCAAATAGCTATCACTGAACGCGAAGTTACCGACCTGCCGGATGGCCGTCTTGTAGTCGCGACCGGCCCGCTGACCTCGGACAAGCTTGCCAAAAAGCTGGTTTCGCTTTTTGAAAGCGAAGAAATGCTTTGCTTCTTTGATTCGGCAGCGCCGATAGTTACGTTTGAGAGCGTGGATATAGACAATGCATACTTTGCTTCGCGCTATGGAAAAGGCCGGGCGGACTATATAAACTGTCCGATGAACCGGGAGGAGTACATTGAGTTCCGCAACGAGCTGATTGCCGCAGAAGAAGCGCCTGTGCGCGATTTTGAGGATAATCTGGTTTTTGAAGGTTGTCTGCCAATAGAGGTTATGGCAAGGCGCGGTGAGGATACTATCCGCTATGGCCCGCTCAAGCCGAGGGGGTTGCCGGACCCGAAGACCGGCAAGGAGCCGTATGCAGTCGTCCAGCTCCGCAGGGATAATGCAGAAGGCACGCTGTATAATCTTGTCGGTTTCCAGACACATTTGAAGTTCCGGGAGCAAAAAAGGGTGTTTTCGATGGTGCCGGCTCTGTGTAAGGCACAGTTTGTCAGGTATGGAGTTATGCATCGGAACACTTATATAAACTCCCCAAAACTGCTTGACAGGTACAACCGCCTGAAGACCTGCCCGCAGATAAGCTTCGCGGGGCAGATCACAGGCGTTGAGGGGTATGTTGAATCAGCGGCGTCAGGCATGCTCACAGGGATCGAGACGGCACGGGAGCTATTGGGGCTTCCGCCGGCAGATTTTACAAAGGAGACCGCCATTGGCGCGCTCGCCTTGTATACGACGGGAGGCGCCGCCGCTGATTTTCAACCCATGAACATTAACTTTGGTTTGATAGAGCCGCTTGGAGAAAAGGTAAAAGGGAAGCGAAACAAGAACCTGGCAATATCGGAAAGAGCGCTCAGGCAGATTGCTGAGTGCAAGTTACATATTACATATGGTGAATAGTATGAAAATTATTGTTGACGCTATGGGCGGGGATAATGCGCCTGAGGAGATTGTTAAGGGGGCGCTTGATGCGTCCGGGGCATTGGGCGTTGATATCATTCTTTGCGGCAGGGAGGAGGAGATATCGCGCGCCATAGAGCGAACGGGTCTTAGAGTACCCCCGGAAGGCGTAGAAATAGTGAACGCTTCCGAAGTGATCGGGATGGAAGACGACCCGGCAAACGCGGTAAGGGTAAAAAAGGATTCGTCGCTTACAGTTGCGCTTAACCTATTGCGCGACGGCAGAGGAGATGCTTGTGTTTCAGCAGGCAACACGGGCGCTATTTTATCCGGGGCAACGCTTATCGTGAAACGGGTACGCGGTGTGCGCAGGGCCGCGCTTGCGCCGTTTATCCCCAACTCCGGCGGAGGCTTTGTACTGATCGACTCCGGCGCGAACACTGAGTGTACGCCGGAGTACCTGCTGCAGTTTGCTTTCATGGGCTACTATTATGCGCAGGGCGTCCTGAAGATCGAGTCTCCACGCGTGGGGCTGCTGAGTAACGGCACGGAGCCTAATAAGGGTACGCCGCTGCAGTTGGAAGCTTATGAACTGCTGGAAAAAGAAAGCCGGGGCGGATATATAAACTTTGTTGGAAATGTTGAGGCGAAAGGAGTTATGGACGGCGCTTGCGACATAATCGTTTGCGATGGTTTTACGGGAAATATATTCCTAAAGTCGCTGGAGGGCACGGCTTCGCTAATAATGTCCGAGCTTAAGGGCATATATAAAAAAAGCTTGATAACGAAGCTTTCAGCATTAATGATAAAAAAACACATCTATGCATTGAGGGATAAAATGAATCCAGATACTATCGGCGGCACGAGCATGCTTGGCATATCCAAGCCGGTAGTTAAAGCGCACGGCTCGTCAAACGCAGCCGCGATCACAAGCGCGATCCGCCATGCTGCCGATGCCGCGTCGTCGGACATTGCCGCGCTGCTGCAGGAAAACATTTCGCGTTTGAAAATATAATAAATAGCCATCCGAACGCAAGGTTTTGGCAAGGCTCGGGTTGCTTGCTTTTTTTATTTATATGGTGTATAATGGCTGTGATTCGGTTGAGCACTGAGTAAAGGGTTGATTATTAATGAATAAAGAAATGCAAAGATACAAATATATATCCATTAATTATCTGTACGAGGGGTTGGTTTTAGACAGCGATATATACGACAGCACCGGTTATCTGACTTTATTGACGAGAAACACGGTGCTGACCCAAAACCATATTTCCCGGCTAAAGCAGCTAAAAGGCATGGATCAGAACATACGCGTTTCCATGGCCTTGCATAAAATGCTGATAGAAAAGGGATTGCCGAGGGTCTTTGAGCAGAAGCACCTTGAGGAAAGCGTCGGGTACGCACAGGCAAAGACCGAAACCGAGGGCCTGTTTAGTGATGTAGAGAACACGGGCAGCGTATCATACGACCAGGCATCCGAAATCTCCGAGACACTGTCAAATAAGCTGGACAGCGTAGACCCTGCATTGATCTTCCAGTGCATAAACGGATATAACGACGTCGATGAGTACCTCTACAGGCACAGCGTAAACGTGGCCTTGATAAACGGGCTTATGGGCAAGTGGCTCAAGCTCCCTAAGGAGGAGGTCAGCATGCTGGTCATCGGAGGGCTCGTGCACGACGTAGGCAAAACAAAAGTGTCAAAAGACATCCTCAACGCCCAACGCAAGCTGACCGACGAAGAATTTGAGATAATCAAAAAACACGCTAACTACTCATATGACCTTATATCCCAAAATGAAAGCTTCGATAATAAAATCTGCCAGACAGCGCTCCACCATCACGAGAAAATGAACGGCAACGGCTATCCTGACCGTCTTGTCGCGGATGATATCCCATACTACGCCAGAATCACTTCAATAGCGGATATATACGACGCAATGGTATCGCAGCGCTGCTACAAAAAAGCGAACAGCCCGTTCAAGATACTTGCCGCCCTTGCAGATTCCAAATTCTCGGATCTCGATATGAAGCTTGTCGAGATATTCGCCAGAATGATGCCGTTCGAGCTTGTCGGAAAGTCAGTCCTGATGTCTGACGGCTCCGTCGCTACAGTCAGGCATGTAGACCTGGACGATATGGAATACCCGTATGTGAAGATAGACGAGAACATTTTCAAAACTGATTATTATACTTACTGCGTCTCCATGATACCGGATGATTCCGAAGTTGACCTCAGCGCGCACCTTTCGACTGTGAATGCTAAGTGACAAAATGGAGTGTGATTAATATGAGCAGCTTGAAGTACCCACATCTATTTGAGCCCTTGAGAGTCCGGGGTGCCGTATTCCGCAACCGCATTTTCGCCGCCCCGCAGGGCTTTTACAACGTAGGCGGAGACAGCTTTCCAAATGCCGATGCCGCTGCTTATTTTGAAGCGAAGGCACGCGGGGGGATGGCTTCAGTCAGTATTGGAGATTGCATTGTAGACAGCCAAACCGGAATGGCGGCCCCCTGGCTGATACCAATAGACGACCCGAGGTCAATGCCCGGGCTGGCTGCAGTCGCAGGCGCCATATCGCGCCATGGCTGCGTCGCCTCGGCTGAACTGTCGCACGGGGGGATGTATGCGCGCGGCGTGCAGATGGCGGGCAGGCCCCTATATGGGCCGGTGGCGATCAAAAATGGCAAATACGGGGAAGTCTACGAAATGCCTGAGGATTTGATTCTCCATATTATTGATGCTTTTGGCAAAGCTGCTGCCTTTGCAAAGCAGGTTGGCTTCGGAATGGTCACAATACATGCGGGGCACGGCTGGCTCCTGCCACAGTTCTGGTCTAGGCAATTGAACACGCGCAAGGATAAATGGGGCGGCAGCTTTGAAAACCGCATGCGCTTACCGCTGGCGGTATTGGAATCAATACGCCGTGCAGTCGGACCATCTTTCCCGATAGAGATCCGCATGAGCGGAAATGAGTGCAATGAAGCGGGTTATAACATAGACGAGGGAATTGAATTTGCAAAGGCTATGGATGGGTATGTCGATATCATCCATGTTTCTGCAGGGAACCACGAGATTCCTGAATCATTCATCATCACGCATCCAAGCATGTTCCTAGAGGACGGCTGCAACTCCAAATATGCCGCAGAAATAAAAAAACATGTCAAAGCATGTGTTGCGACAGTCGGCTCTTTCTCAAACCCTGCCCATATGGAAGAAACGTTAGCTTCCGGCGTTGCCGATATAATAGAGGTGGCAAGGCAGTCTCTGGCAGACCCAAATCTCCCGGTAAAAGCGCGCACGGGCCGCGAAGACGAGATACAAGAATGTCTTCGCTGTATGTCGTGCTACACGACCGGCACCTTGACACGTATTCACTACTGCTCGATAAACCCCGTTACCAGCCGCGAGCGCGAAACCCTGATGGCGCCGGCGCCGCGCAGCAAGAAGTCCGTACTTATTGCGGGAGGCGGCGTTGCGGGCATGCAG
>Ga0099364_10009066_pt1 | contig 13872 bp, 10 predicted proteins | sample TergutTh196P3_FD_73070 | JGI IMG/M metagenome (GOLD analysis project Ga0099364, IMG submission 73070) | Microcerotermes parvus P3 segment gut microbial communities from Pointe-Noire, Republic of the Congo - Th196 P3 | ecosystem: Host-associated > Arthropoda: Insects > Digestive system > Gut ...
TTGAAGGTGGCGAAGAAATATGCGAATCGATATCACGTATCCTCAGCGCCGGCATACCCGTAATGGGGCATCTTGGCTTGACGCCTCAATCGATAAACAAGTTTGGAACGTATGCCGTTCGCGCACAGAACGAGGCAGAAGCCCAAAAATTGATGGAAGACGCCTGTATGCTTGAAAAATTAGGATGCTTCGCTATTGTGCTCGAAAAAATTCCTGCAAAGCTTGCCGGCGAAGTCTCAAAATTAATAAAAATACCAATCATAGGTATTGGCGCAGGCAAACATACCGACGGACAGGTTTTGGTATTGCACGATATGCTTGGATTGAACAACGAGTTTTCGCCTCGCTTTCTGCGACGATATCTCAATCTATACGACGAAATTACAGGAGCGGTCAGGCAGTATATCAATGATGTAAGAACTTCTGATTTTCCTAACGAAAAGGAACAATACTAAACCTATGAACATTCTTTACGAAGACAATCACCTTATTATCATCAATAAACGCATTGGCGAACTTGTTCATTCTGACGTCACCGGCGACGTTTCACTTGAAGATAAAGTAAAGGATTATCTGAAAACCAAGTACAACAAGCCCGGCGAGGTCTTTTTGGGGGTTGTGCATCGCGTCGACCGACCCGTTAGCGGAATAGTTATTTTTGCGCGCACGTCCAAATCGCTTGCGCGTATGAACAAAATGTTTCAGGAAAAACAGATAACAAAGACATATTTGGCTATTGTAAAGAATTTGCCGCCGGAAGAAAAAGGAACGCTTATACATTATGTTACTCGTAACACAAAGAGCAATCGTTCATATGCGCGTTGCACAGAAGGTCGCGGCTCTAAAAAAGCCGTTCTTCACTATCGTCTCATATCTTCATCAGACCGCTATTATCTGCTGGAAATCAACCTCGAAACAGGTCGCCATCATCAAATACGTTGCCAATTGGCAGCTGTCGGTTGCTCGGTTCGCGGCGACCTTAAATATGGTTATCCTCGCTCAAACCCCAACGGAGGAATAAGTTTGCACGCACGCCAAATAAAATTCAAACATCCGGTCAAAGACGATGATATCAACCTGACAGCGCCTTTACCCGAAGATGACAAGCTTTGGAAAGCGTTTGAAAAACTTATTGAAAATTTTCCACCCAATCAATAGCGTATGAAGCTCTTTTTTGTTGTCATATTTTTGTTGTCGTGTCTGCGAATTTATGCCCAGGATAACGTCATTCCTTTTGAAGATGCCTACAAACGGGTATACGGCATAACTAAAATCAACAGCGACGAGCGCCCGATTATCGACGGAAAATTGGACGATGCCGTTTGGACCGAAAAAGGCGACTGGACAGCAGACTTTGTTCAAGTTGCCCCCTTTGAGCGAATGCAGTCAAACTCGCCTACAAATGCTAAATTGCTATACGACGACAAATATTTGTATGTCGCTATCATTGCAAAGGATGCCTATCCAGAACAAATGAACCGCTTTATCGGCAATCGCGACGACAACTCCATAGGCGACCTTGTAAGCATTGCCTTCGATACTTACCACAATTTTTGGGCTGCACCGGAATTTAATATCAACGTTGGCGGTAATAAAACCGACCTGATTGTCACCGACAAATTGGATGTTAATCTCAATTGGAACGCCGTATGGGAAGGTCGTACTCACGTTGATATGGAGTGTTCCTGCTGGACTGTTGAAATGCGTATCCCGTTCAGTCAGTTGCGCTATGCGGGAGATGCTTCCGACGGCATTTGGGGGCTGCACATACGGCGCATAATACGGCGCAACAACGAGGTGCAGAATTGGAGCATGATTCCGCTGAAAAACAACGGACATGTATTTTCTTTTGGCGAAATGCACGGAATGACTGATTTGCCTCGTCCGCGAAATATAGAATTTTTGCCTTTCGCAATGGGAAAACTACAAAGACGACCAGAGCAGCCGGGACCGTTTGGCAACAAGACAAAATGGAGTGGTAACGCGGGCTTGGACGCAAAATTTGGACTTGCGGACTTTACGCTCGATGTTACAATAAATCCCGACTACGGACAGGTCGAACAGGACCCCTCGGTGATGAACCTGACAGCATACGAAACATTCTACGACGAAAAACGACCATTTTTTCTTGAGGGAAAACATATTCTTGATTTTTCATCGGGCAGCGACATGATGTTTTATACGCGACGTATAGGTTCGACGCCTGGCTACAGACCGACGCAGACTGGATTTAGTATATATCCATTTTATGTGGAACAGCCCGATGTCACGCCAATTATTGGCGCTTTTAAACTTACCGGCTCTAACAGCAATGGTTTAACGTTAGGAATACTGCAAAGCGTTACAGCAGAAACGTCAGCAAGGGTAAATCATGGCTACGATTACCGCGAAACAGTAGAACCTCTTACAAATTATTCAGTACTGAGGGTGCAAAAAAACTGGAAAGGCAATACACTGCTTGGCGGTATGTTTACTTCTACAAACAGACTATTGAACGAAGAATATCTTGAAAATTACTTTGTTGCAAATGCATTGACAGCGGGAATTGATTTTACGCAATACTTTTCAAATCGTTTGTATTATGTTGATTTTAAGGGAATGTTCAGTTCTGTGAACGGAGCGGAAAGCGCCATAGAAAGGCGACAGCGCGATGCAACGCATTATTTTCAGCGCGAATCGGCTAATGATTATCTGGGGGTAGACCCGACGTTGCGCTCACTGTCGGGAACGGGCGGTCTATTAAAGATTGGGCGCAGAGGTAATGCAAAATGGACTTTTGACGAAACATTCAGTTGGATAACGCCCGGTCTTGACCTCAATGACGCCGGATACATGCGCGAAGCCGACATAATTACAAACAATACCGGCGTGACATACAGACTGACTGAAACATGGAAGTTTTTCCGCTCAAACAATATATCTCTTAATCAGATAAACAAATGGAATTTTGGCGGAAAAAACGTCGAAAGCCTGATAGTTTTCAGAACTAATATGATGTTTACAAATCTATTTCAGTTAGATATCACGGAAACCTACGTATGGAAAAGACTTGATACGCGTTTGCTTCGCGGCGGTCCCGATATGCTAATAGACCCCTATTATGCAACAAACGTAAGTTTCAATACCAATCGCGCCAAGCGTGTTTCGGCTTCGATACAGTACACAGGTGAACATAATTCTAATGGACACAGTTCGTTCAATTCGCTGTCGCCCGGATTCAGATTGCGATTAGGAAATCACATACATCTGTCGGGCAGTTTCAATTATCAATGGAACGAAAATTCGCTGCAATATGTAGGACAAGCGTTTGGCGAAAGAAGTGGCAATACATACTACCTTATGGGAGCTATGGAGCAGCAGACCTACGGCTTAACGTTACGACTTCAGGCAAACATAACTCCCGATATTTCAATACAGTTCTACGGTTCTCCTTTTACCTCTACGGCAACTTACAGCGACTTAAAACGAAGCGCGCAAACGACCTCGCAAAAGTACGATGAACGATTTTATCGTATTAATCGCCAATCACTCTCCGGCATCGTTTATTTTTTTGATTCAGAAAATGATGATTATTTTCAATTTTACGAACCTGATTTCAGTTTCAACGAGTTCAGGTCAAATCTTGTCTTTCGATGGGAATATATGCCCGGCTCGACAATATATTTAGCATGGGCGCATAATCTGTCTAACCGCGAAAATACATATGTTTCGGGCTGGCGCGACAACCTTGATACCATGTTTGGGTTACCCTCATATAATACGTTTATTGTGAAGGTGAACTTTTGGTTTGGTATGTAGTATCTTCAAATGGGTGAAAGAAACATGATTTTTACATTTCCGATATTCGTGTAGCTGCAATCATTATTTTTGTTTGATTGGCGAACGAACTCAATCTCACGAATCCTTTTCCGCACGGTCCGAAGCGTTCTCCCGGAGATGACAATATACAAAAATTGTCTAATAATTTGTCGAACAGTTTCCATGAAGAGCCGTATGGCGATTCGACCCAGATATATGGAGAATTTATGCCGCCCCAATGCTTCAATCTCGCTTCTGTCAGCGCTTGCCTCAATATCGCTGCATTCGACATATAGTACTTCACGTTTTGTGCTACCCACGCAAGCCCTTCGTCGCTATAAATGGCTTCTGCGCCTTTTTGTATTATGTAGGGAGGGGTATAGTTCTTTATCATCAGGCGTTTACGCCATAAAGCGTTCAGGTTTGCGTTCTTTTCGACTCCTAACGAATATCCCGTTAATTTTTTTGGAATAATGGTATATCCGCAATGCAGTCCCGTGAATGCTGCATTCTTTGAAAAACTGCGAAATTCAATGGCTACCTTTTTTGCATCTTTTATTTCATATATTGTGCGTGGTATGTCTCTTTGCGTGATAAACGATTTATAGGTAGCGTCAAACAAAATCAGGATTTCATTTTTGATAGCATACTTTACCCATTTTTCGAGGGTTTCGCGTGTCATCACGCAACCTGTGGGATTGTTTGGATAACTCAAATAAATAACATCGAAGCGCGACTTGGGAAACTCAGGCATAAAGTCGTTTTCCTTTTTACATTCGAGATACAGTATATGACTCCACTGTCGGTTTTCGCTCATATCGCCTATACGACTGCCAACGGCGTTTGCATCAACAAAATCCTGCGAAACAGGGTCGATAACTGCGATACGATTGTCGCGACAAAGGATGTCGCCAATGCCCGCTAAATCTTCTTTTGTACCGTGATTAATAAAGACTTCGTCAGGCTCTATTTTAACCTTGTAGTTCTTGTAATTAAACTTCACAATGGCGTCGGTCAAAAATGGATAACCCTCTAAAGGACCGCGTCCCTTGAAGGTTGTTTCGTCGCCCATTTCGGCGATAGCGCCGGTCATCGCCTTTACTACGCAGGGAGCAAGCGGACGAACCACGTCGCCACTGTCCAATCTGATAATTTTTTTTTCGCGGTATACCGTCTGAAACCAATTCGTCCGTTTATCGATTTGACGCTGTATTTCATCGTCGGCAACCTTCAAAAATTGAGAATTGATAAGTACCATGATGAAAAAAAAACAAAAATATAAATTTTTAAATAAAATGCAGTATCTTTGCACGATTTTTTATTGAAAAGTTAAAAATAAAACAAATTTTCGTATAGATGGAAGATTACGTATTGGATGAGTTGGATTACAAAATCCTCAACCTTATTTCAAATGACGCAAGAATATCGTTTTTGGAAGTTTCGCGTATTTGCGGAGTTTCGGGAGCAGCTGTGCATCAAAGAGTACAAAAATTGATTAACGCAAGTATAATAAACGGCTCCGAATTTTTGCTAAACCTCAATAAAATAGGTTATCATACTTGCGCTTTTCTATCGCTAAAATTCGCCCAAACAGAAGCTCTTGCTGCGATTGTTGAAAATTTAAGAAATATTAATGAAATTGTCGAATGTCACTTGATAACAGGAGCTTACGATATTTTGGCTAAAATTTATACGTTAAACAACAGTCATTTGTACAATATTATACAAAACAAAATCAAACCTTTAGGGCTCGTAAGATGCGAAACACTTATATCATTCAGAGAATCATTTCACAGGCAAATGACTTTGACTGACAATAAGGCGAAAATATCTGACGAAGATGCAAATAACAAAAAATAAAATTTATATACCATGACCGAAAAAATCCTTGTTTTTGACTTTGGTTCGCAGTATACGCAACTCATCGGACGGCGACTGCGCGAACTGAACGTCTATTGCGAAATTCACCCATACAACAAAATTCCTGCTATTGAAAGCAGCGTGAAGGGTGTGATTCTATCGGGAAGTCCATATTCGGTGCTTGATGCCGATGCTCCCATTATAAATTTGCAAGAGATAAAGGGACGATTGCCCTTGTTGGGCGTATGTTTCGGAGCGCAATACCTTGCCCGTCATTTTGGAGGCGAAGTACAACGCTCGGACGCTCGCGAATACGGACGGGCGCAACTGTCTATCAAAGACCCTGCCTCGCCGCTTCTGAAAAACGTTGCAGAATGTTCGCAAGCATGGATGTCGCACAGCGATACGATTACCGTGCTACCGAGCAACTGCCGCGCAATAGCATCGACCGATGATACGGAAAATGCCGCTTTCGCAGCAACTGACGAGCCTACATACGCTCTGCAGTTTCATCCCGAAGTGTATCATTCCACAGAAGGCGCTAAAATTCTGCTTAACTTTTTGAAGGATATTTGCGGCTGTCATTGCGACTGGACGCCTGCATCTTTTGTTGAAAGCGCAGTCAGTTCGCTCAAAGAAACTTTGGGAAATGAAAAAGTTATTTTGGGGCTTTCGGGCGGAGTGGATTCATCTGTGACGGCGACATTGCTGCATCGTGCGGTTGGCGATAACTTGCACTGTATTTTTGTGAACAATGGTTTGTTGCGCAAAAATGAATTTGCCGACGTGTTAGCGTCATATCGCGATATGGGGCTAAATGTTACGGGAGTGGATGCTGCCGACGATTTTTTGTCGTCGCTTGCAGGCATTGCAGAACCGGAAGAAAAACGAAAAAATATCGGGCGAGTATTTATTGAAGTGTTTGAGCGCGTGGCACAAAATATTGGAAACGTACAATGGCTTGCGCAAGGCACTATTTATCCGGATGTCATTGAATCGGAATCGATACATGGACCTTCTGCAACAATAAAGTCGCACCATAACGTGGGGGGGCTGCCCCAGCGGATGAAACTTCGCGTCATTGAACCGTTGCGTATGCTGTTTAAGGATGAGGTGCGTCGCGTAGGCGAAGCGCTGGGTATGAAAACTGAATTGTTGAACCGCCATCCGTTTCCCGGACCAGGTTTGGCAATTCGCGTTTCAGGCGAGGTCAACCGCGAAAAAATAGCCATACTGCAGGAAGCCGACGCTATTTTTATAAGCGGCTTGCGCGCAGCCGGCTTGTACCACAAAGTATGGCAGGCGGCAACTATCCTGTTGCCGGTAAAAAGCGTAGGCGTGATGGGAGATGAACGCACATACGAATATACTGTTGTTCTACGTGCCGTAAATTCTACCGACGGCATGACGGCAGACTGGGCGCGCCTTCCTGACGATTTTCTTGCAGCAGTGTCAAATGACATCATCAACAAAGTAAAAGGAGTGAACCGCGTCCTGTATGACATAAGCTCCAAGCCACCAGCAGCGATTGAGTGGGAGTAAATAGAAGAAGATAATTGAAAATAAATAACAATGAAAAAAATTTTTTATATAGTGATATTCTCAATATTCCCGTTGAATATCCTGTCGGCACAGACGAAGGTCATTGCCCATCGGGGATATTGGGATTGCGAGGGTTGCGCGCAAAATTCGATTGTTGCGCTAAAAAAAGCTCAGGAACTGCGTATCTACGGTTCGGAATTTGACGTATATATGACCGCCGACGGCGTATTGGTTGTCAACCACGACCCCACGATAGAAGGATTAAGAATTGAAGATGTTCCATACGCGCAGTTGAAGGATATACGTTTGAACAACGGCGAAATTTTGCCTACATTGGAAGCGTATCTTATACAGGGCAAAAAGGACAGAAGAACAAAGTTGATACTTGAGCTGAAGCCTCACAGTACTAAGGAAAAGGAAGACAGAGCAGTAGCTGCTGTCGTGAAAATGGTAGAACAACTTGGCGTGAAAAAACAAACTGAATACATTTCGTTTAGCCTTAACATGTGTAAGGAATTTGTGCGGCTTTCTCCAAAAGCAGAAGTAGCATATCTAAATGGCGACCTTTCACCACAAGAACTTAAAGCGCTAAAAATAACAGGGATAGATTATAATTTGAGAGTTCTGCAAAGAAACAAAAACTGGATTGATGAAGCCAAAAAACTGAAAATGACGGTGAACGTGTGGACAGTGAACGAAGAAGCTGATATTCTTGAAATGATTGCTGCCGGCGTTGACTTTATCACCACGGATAATCCTGTTCTTTGCAAGGAATTGGTAAGAAAAAGGAGGTGAAAATTATCGATTTTACCTACGCTCTTCCTAATGAACGAATCGCCAAATACCCTCTGGTAGAGCGTCAAGATTCAAAGTTGCTTGTATATTCCAACGGACGCATTACAACGGACGTATTTGCAAATTTGCCCGATTATTTCGAAGAAAACGATATGCTGACGTTCAACAATACTCGCGTAATACGCGCACGTATTGAAATGATAAAGGAAACAGGAGCGCGTATCGAGATTTTTTGCATAGAGCCGCACGAACCGCGCGATTACAGGCTTTCTTTTTCGCAACGCCATACATGCCGATGGAAATGTATAGCCGGCAATTTTAGGAAATGGAAATCGGGAATACTTAAAAAACAGGTAATCTGCAACGGAACGCCAATCGAATTACAAGCCGAACGCATTGGCTCCTCCGGTAAATATCATCTGATACGTTTTAGTTGGAACAACGATATTGATTTTGGCTCTGTATTGAACGCCTGCGGAAGCGCTCCAATACCGCCCTATCTGAAACGCAAAACCGAAGAAGTAGACGAAACACGCTACCAAACAGTTTATTCGAAGCATAGCGGTTCGGTTGCCGCGCCTACCGCGGGTTTGCACTTCACTCCGCAACTTTTACAAAGATTGTCGGATAAAGGAGTGAAACAAAACGAAATAACATTGCATGTTGGCGCAGGCACTTTTTTACCAGTCAAGCAAAACGATGTTACACAACACGATATGCATGTCGAATATTTTTCCGTAAATTTGGATACGATTCGCAATTTGCTTGAAAATAAAGGCATTCTAACAGCCGTCGGAACAACGTCACTACGCGCATTGGAAAGTATTTACTGGCTTGGCGTCAAAATGTTACAAGAAAATACTACCGAAATGGAAAATCTTCATTTAGAGCAGTGGGAATCGTATAGTTTGCCACAAAACATAAGTATTGAGCAATCGTTAAGCAAAATATGCGAAACCCTTGAATCAAAGGGAGAAGATACGCTTTGGGCTTCTACAAAAATAATGATTGTTCCGGGATATACCTTCAAAATGTGCAATAGATTAATAACTAACTTTCATCAGCCGCAAAGTACGCTATTATTGTTAGTTGGCGCTTTTGTGGGCGATAAGTGGAAAGATATTTATCAATATGCGCTTGAGCATGATTTCAGATTTTTGAGTTATGGAGATTGATCGTTGCTCCATATGTCCTGTTTTTAGCACGCAGATAACGCAGATTAGACAGTTGGCTGCAATGCGGCGAGAGTGTCGTCGAGAAAGTACTGTGTCGAGAATAATACAATGAAAATATTTCCTCTGTGAAAAACTTTTTTCCTCTTTTTTATTCCTTGCGATTGGGATTTCAAAAATTTCAATTACCTTTGCAGTTTCATAAAAAGCAAAAATATATGGCTAAAGTTTCGACAAATAAAGATTTGCACAAGGCAAAAGATGCAAAGAAAGACGAGTTTTACACTCAATTATCCGACATTGAGCGGGAGTTGAGGTATTACGAAGACCATTTTAAAGATAAGGTGGTCTATTGTAATTGTGATGACCCGTATGAAAGCAACTTTTTTAAGTATTTTGCACTGAAATTCAATTTTATAGGGCTAAAAAAACTTATTGCAACCTGCTACATCGGCTCACCGATTGCTAATACGCAACTCTCTTTGTTCGATGATGAGAGTGAAGAAAATAAAACAACAAAAATGCCGCATAAAATACAGATTACCGAAATCCCCGATATGAATAAAGACGGAGCGGTAGATTTAACCGATGTGGAATTGTTGTTGGGCAGTGATAAAAATCACTTAACCCGCCTTAATGCCGATGGCGATTTCAGAAGCAAGGAGTGTATTGAACTATTGAAGCAAACAGATATTGTAGTCACTAATCCGCCTTTTTCACTTTTTCGTGAATTTGTTGCACAACTTATTGAATATGATAAAAAATTTGTAATAATCGGTAATGTAAATGCCATAACCTACAAAGAAATTTTCAAACTGATAAAAGACAATAAACTTTGGACAGGATACAGCATTCGCAGCGGCGACAGAGAGTTTGCCGTTCCTGATGACTACCCGTTAAACGCTGCAGGTTGCCGAATTGACGAAAACGGAAGAAAATATATTCGAGTTAAAGGCGTTCGTTGGTTTACAAATTTAGATTACAAAGAGCGGCACGAAGATTTAATTCTCTACAAAAAATTTTCACCTGAAGAGTATCCAAAATACGATAATTACGATGCAATAAATGTAGATAAAACTGCTGATATTCCTGTGGATTATAGTGGTGCAATGGGGGTTCCTATAACATTTTTGGATAAATACAATCCAGACCAATTTGAAATTTTGGGAATGTCTGCTTCGGCAGGTTATGATAAAGAAATAGTAGGTTTAGAGAAAAATCCTGATTTTAAAGATGCTAGACCATTGATTAATCGAATAAACACATACGCAAGAGTTTTCATCAAAAATAAAACACTATGAATATAGAACTCAAAGAAATCACAATCAAAGAATTATCAAACGGTTACCAAGACGATGCCGAAAACGGTGTTGTTGGTTTCGGTGGAAAACTTGATATTCGTCCGCCTTATCAGCGAGAATTTATCTACAAAGACAAACAGCGAGATGCCGTAATAAACACCGTTACAAAGAAATTTCCACTTAATGTGATGTATTGGGCGGTACGAGAAGACGGCACTTTTGAAGTAATTGACGGACAGCAACGTACAATTTCAATTTGTCAGTTCATAGAAGGTGCTTTTACGTTTCAAAACCGTTACTTTCGTAATCTAAAACATGATGAACAAGAGCAAATACTCAACTATAAATTGATGGTTTATCTTTGTAGCGGAACGGAAAGTGAAAAATTGGAATGGTTTAGAACAATAAACATTGCAGGCGAGAAACTTACCGAACAAGAATTGAGAAACGCAGTTTATTGTGGCTCGTGGGTTTCAGACGCAAAACGTTATTTTAGCAAAAATGGCTGCGTTGCATATAAAATCGGCAGCGATTATTTGAACGGCTCGGCAATTAGACAGGAATATTTGGAAACCGCTATTGATTGGATTTCGGAAGGCAACATTGAAAAATATATGGCAACTCATCAACACGACCAAAATGCGGGTGCTTTGTGGAACTATTTTCAATCGGTAATCACTTGGGTAACAACGACATTTACAAAGAAACGCAAATTTATGAAAGGTGTTGAATGGGGGTTGTTTTACAACAAATACAAAGACAAAATTTTCGACACAAAAGTCATTGAAGAAGAAACCACAAAACTTATTGCGGACGATGATGTAACGAAAAAGAGCGGAATTTATCCTTACATTTTGACAAGAGATGAGCGCTATCTTTCCATTCGCGCGTTTACCGACACAATGAAACAGAAAGTTTACGAGCGACAAAACGGAATTTGCGTGAAGTGCGAAAACAAATTCGACATTACCGCAATGGAAGCCGACCACATAACGCCTTGGCGCGAGGGCGGAAAAACGATAGAAGAAAATTGTCAAATGCTTTGCCGAGATTGTAACAGAAGAAAATCGGGAAAATGAAAATGCACTGCAGCCAACTGGCGGTTTGGCGCAACGGCGGCAGTACGCCCGCAGAAAAGGCAGTTCGAAAATGAAAGGTAGTCGCCCGCAGAAACGGTAGTGGAAGCCGCCGCTGCGCCAAGCCGCTCTGACGATTAATGCAGATTTTTTATTACTTATAATCATAAAAATATAACATACATAAATAAATAAATATAATGTCTCAAATAGTAGAATCTGTCCCAAATTTCAGCGAGGGACGCAATTTAGAGAAAATAGAGCGAATAGTCAATGTTTTCCGTTGTAAGGAAAACGTTAAGTTATTGGATTACAGTTCTGATAAAGAGCATAATCGGACGGTTGTTACCGTTATAGGCGAGCCGGAAGCATTGAAAAACTGTTTGATTGAGGCTGTTGGCGCTGCCGTCGAAACGATTGACCTTACAAAGCACGAAGGGCAGCATCCCCGCATAGGCGCAGTAGACGTTATTCCGTTTATTCCGATAAAAAACATGACTTTTGACGAGGCAGACGCCCTTGCAAAAGATTTTGGCTCTATCATTGCTGAAAAATATCAATTACCTGTTTATTTTTACGAAAAATCTGCTTCGGCGGAACATCGTAAAAATTTGGCTGCTATCCGCAAAGGGGAATTTGAAGGTTTGCCGGAAAAAATGAAACAGCCGGAATGGAAGCCGGACGCGGGACCGCAAGAGCGTCATCATACTGCGGGAGCAACCGTAACAGGCGCTCGTATGCCTCTGATAGCGTTCAATGTGAATCTGCATACAACCAATTTCGAAGTAGCAGATAAAATTGCAAAAAAAATACGTTCCGTTGGCGGCGGATTGCGTTTTTGCAAGGCAATGGGAGTTGACCTGAAAGAACAGGGCTTGATGCAGGTATCAATGAATTTGACCGACTACACCAAGACTGCAATTTATCAAGCAGTAGAAATGATACGTTTTGAAGCGCAACGGTATGGAGTATCCGTAGCCGGTTGCGAATTGGTCGGTTTAGTTCCTTTGCAGGCTGTTGTCGATACTGCCTCGTATTATTTAGGGTTAGAAGGTTTTTCTATGCAACATATTTTGGAAACACATCTTTTTGAAGGTATTGAAAAATAATAACATATATATCAAAAATTTTATCTTCTTGGCGTCTCTTGATGTTTTTCAACAAATTCAGGGTCCAAAATCACGCCCATACCGGGTCCTGTAGGCGCTTTCATTTTCCCGTTTACTACTTTTGGGGGCGCCGTCGGACATTCGTAGACCACATGGGTATCGAATCTTTTAAATTCGTGATGCGGGTCTGCATTTGGCAACGCCGAAACGAAAATGGCGTTATAGAGAAATCCCAATCCTCCGCCAGACATGTGAGGAACGCAAGTCTTACCAAGAACATGCGCCATGAGAGCGACTCTCATTGAGCGTATAAAACCTCCAAAATAGTAAGTGTCTGGTTGAACGATATCTATTCCGTCGTGAGCAAGTAACCACCTGAAATTGTAGTATCCATGATCTTGTTCGCCATTAGCAATGGGAATAGTAAGTGCGTCTGCGCATTTTTTTATATCATCAAAATGATAGAACATGACCGGTTCTTCAAAATATGCATATTTGTATTCTTCCAATATTCGTCCTATGCGTATTGTTTCGGCAACATCGTAATAACCGTTTGCGTCGGCATACAGCGCCATGTTCTCGCCATAATGCTCGCGTACCATCGGTATCAGTTTTTCCGATTTACCCGGTATTCCCTTGTAATGGATATCTCTGTTTCCGCCCCACATAAATCCTACCTTAATCTTCAGGGCGTCTACATCATAAAGCGCTACTTCAGCCTTAATACGCTCAAAATGTTCTTCCAACGGCAACTCTCTGAACTCGGTAGCCACATAAAGACCTATTTCGGTGTTGTGTAACTCGCCTATCAACTCTGCGACAGGCTTATTTGCAATTTTTCCCATCATGTCCAATATTGCAAATTCTATCGTAGCCAAAGGAATACCAAGGCTCATACCTTCTAACCTGTAGTTAAGGTTGTATCTTACAACCATTTCTAAAATCAGGTCTAATTCTCTCGCATCCTGTCCGATAAAAAATGCTCGGAGTCTCCTTTGAAATATCGGAAGAAAAATCAGCATGTCGTTATGTGCAACCGAAATGCCTTCAGCGCCGTCTTCCGAACGGACACGGCATAAAAAAGTGTTGTTAAACTGCAACAACTCTAATGAGCTGATAAATACAGGCTCCGAAAAAAGTTCTTTCTTGAAAATAGGTTGTTTCAAAACCTTGTCAAGTTTGTCGAAACGAGCCTGAAGTTCATCCTTTGAAAAGGATG
>Ga0099364_10009067_pt1 | contig 13871 bp, 8 predicted proteins | sample TergutTh196P3_FD_73070 | JGI IMG/M metagenome (GOLD analysis project Ga0099364, IMG submission 73070) | Microcerotermes parvus P3 segment gut microbial communities from Pointe-Noire, Republic of the Congo - Th196 P3 | ecosystem: Host-associated > Arthropoda: Insects > Digestive system > Gut ...
TAGACCTGTTCCATAACCCCGAAACGCCCCCTGTAACCGGAGAAAACTTCCCGGTTTTTTGCCAAAAATGGGAAAAACCATCGTGTTTGATGTGTATTCTGAAGGTTATGGAACATGTCTACTGAAAACGCGTGAAAATACGCAAAATGGTCAACTTTTTGCTCTGTTTTGGGTAAAATGGGCATCCTGTAACAGAAACTTTACTGCCCAAACAATACACCAACCCGAAACGCAGGTAGAGCCAAAATCAATTTTTACATTTGACCTATGCCGAACGCACCCAATCTGTACTTTGTGCCCCTTGCGTCCTTTTGCACAACCTTTGCGCCCCTTGCGGTTAAAATAGTTTGGATTTACCGCAAAGGCGCAAAGAAGCGCAAGGGACGCAAAGTACAACGGTTATCCCTACTCCACCGTCAGCACTCCCGCCGAATACGCAGGCAGAGTATAACGCACCGCTCCGCCCTCCACTTTCACTGCGACATCACGAGGAGCAACCGCATTCGGGTTTTCGAGCGTATTCCGGTCGTTCAACCCTCTTGCCGTTACCAACTTTAACGATGCTTCCTTCACATCGGTACCGACATGGAGCGTAACATTGCGTACCTCATTCGTCGGATTCACCGCCTTGAAGTACAACGTCTTGCCGTCTTCCGATTTCGTGGCAATCACATTCAATCCCTGCTGATCGCCGTCCAAACCAATACGAATCGGGGCATAATGCTCACGCCAAAGTTTCATGACCACATAATTCGGAGCAGGAAACCACGACTTGTTGTCGAAGTTGATAAACGCATTGTCCCACGCCGTTGCCCTTGCATGCCGCAAAAACAATGCCGGAGCCGCCATCTCCACAACATCGCCGCAACGTTCAAATACATTTAACAAACCGCCCGCATACAAGCCGGTACGCCAGTCGGTCGATTGAGCGTTCCATTCCGAATCGAAAATCTTGATGTTCGGGTTTGCCGAATTGTCAATCATCTGTTTGATTTCAAGGAAATACTCTTCCAGCCAAAGCGGACCCGTCGCGAAGTTGTTCGCATCCCATTCGTAATGGTGAAAACTAATCCAATCGAAAAGTTCCGCCGCACCATTGATGACTCCGCTGTCGAATCTTCGGCGTTCATTCAGATTGCCCCGCCACGAACCGCAGGCGGCAATTTTGATCGTCGGATCCATCGCCTTCATTGCCGGGATAAACTTTTTCAGGGCGGCAACGTAGTCCTCAACCGATATTTCAATTTCGTTGTCGATTTCCCAATACTTGACGTTGTACGGTTCCGGGTGTCCATTCGCCGCTCGCACCGCTCCCCACTTCGACGTTGCCGGTCCGTTGCAGTATTCCAACCAATCAAGAGCCTCTTGCAGCCAATCGACCCCTTCTGTTTCCGGGGTGCGGCGGACATTCCACATAGGTGTACCGATGTTGATGACGATCATCGGTTCCGCTCCCACTGCCTTGCACATCGCAATGAACTCATCGGTGCCGAAACTGTTGACTTCGAGATCGTCCCAAATGCTAAACGGATACGGCTGCCGTTTCTCTTGCGGTCCGATGCCGTCTTTCCAGCGATATGCCGAGGCGAAGCATCCGCCGGGATAGCGGATCACCGGCGGGCGTAATTCGGCAATCGCCTGCAAGAGATCGGGACGAAATCCGCCCTTCTCTGCCCAACTCTTGGGCATGATACTCACTTGGTCGATGTTATAGAAGCCTCCCCCGCCAAAATCAATACGGAGCGTTGCATTATCCATGTCTTCGTCCGGTGTGAATCGCCAGGTTCTTTCCTTTGCTCTAAATAAACCATTGCGTTCCGCCAAGATATTGTCGAACGATACATCAATTCTTTCCGAAAAACCGCCCCGTCGATTTTCATAAAATGGAGCAGAATGTACCCAAACGGAAATAAAATAGACTTCTCCTTTCTTAAGCATAAAACCCTTTTGGGATATTGATGTTCCTTTCTCACCTGGATTGATTCGTAACCAAAATTTTCCGTTGGGTGCAGCAGAAGTATCAAGACTTACTCCCTCGCCGACTTCCCAGTGCCGAAGTCTCAACTGTTGTGAAATCTGCGGTACTCCCTCAAACAGCACGGTTTGTCCATCGAGTGATGTTACTTTGATATTTTGAAACCGTGCTTGCGTGCTCCAAGTCCCGATGCCGACGCGACCGGAGTTTGCCATACCGGGATCGGTAACATCGAGAACCTGCGTGCCATCGATGGAGACTTTGACGTTGTTGCCTTGGCATCGGACGGTAATTTTGTACCATTTGCCGGTTTCGATGTTGCCGTTCACTTGCCGTCCGACGACGCTTTGCCGGTTTTGTCCTACACCTCGGCGTTCGATGCCGTGCTGCTGGTTTTGCCAACCGCCGAGATTTGCCCAAGAAAACACATTGTCATTTTGCACACGGAAGAGCAAAAGAAACCCTTCTGCTCCGCCGGTCTTTTGGGCTTCAAGGGTGAGTTCGTAGTCCGACCAGTTTGCTTCGCCAAAGACGAGCCGCATGTCTTCACCGCCTGCCCGTTGCGAGATGATGCTGCCGGTTCGTGACCATCCTCCTCCGCTGTTGTCTTCAAAGGATCGGTTCCAGACGAGTTCTCCCCAGAGTCCTCCGTTGATGGAGTTGTAGATATGTTCGAGAAAATGCGAATAGATTTTCTCGTCGATTCGGTTCAATTCCTGTTCCGGTTTGAGCGTGAGGCTCACGTCGACGGCGGAAGCGTTGAGGGAGAGCATAGCGAGCAGTGCCAGCGGTAGAAGGAGTTTTTGCATGATTAGGGTTCCTTTGGGTTGACTATTCCTTGCGCTCTTTGCAAAACCTTTGCGTCTTTGCGGTTAAAAAAAACCGCAAAATACAACGTATTACGTTCCTCTACTGCGCTTCCGCACGTATAGAGGTTAAAAATTCAGTGAGCGCATCCAATTCTTCCTCAGTTCCGCTCCACGGAGGCATCGACAACGTCGGCGAGTTCAAGTGCCGAATCGACTCCGTAATACGCTCTTTGCTTTTACCGTAAAGGAGCGGACCCGCCGCCGACATACCGCGATCCACCGCGTGGCAGTTGTTGCAATGGTACATGAATACCATGCCTCCCTGCTCCATTTTCTCCGTCGGAATCGGTATAATGTCTTTCGGTGTAAATGGTTGCAAAAATCCTTTTTCTTGTCTTTCCGCAACTTCGTCAGCATAAATCTGATTACCGAGGATTACCTGATCGACAATCCAGGGCTTGCGGACAGCTTCACGGGCAAACTCGATGGTCGCCAGAGCGGTCAAACTCAACACGAAGAGCGAAACGGCAAAACCGAGGTTAATCGACTTGGGATTCATGACCGGTCCAAAGATAATCAACAACGTCACAAACATACTGATACCGAAAAAGAGGGCAACCAGCACATTCAGGAAAACGGAACGCTCCAAAATAATGAGTGCCGTAGGGGAGAGGACGGCAAAGGACCAGACAACGCCGATAATGATCGTGATGATTCCGAAAAGAAGCGGACGTGCCATCCGGCGGACAACTTTTTCAAAGAGCGGATTGCTGTGGTCATTCCGATAGACCCATGCAGCATGTAAAAACACATACATCGCGGCGAGCAGAATCGCCCCGCCGGTTCGGGCAATCATTTGCGGCAGAAATTGAACGTTGAAAAAGGCATGCCAAAAGTTACCGGTCTCTGCCCAGTTACCGAAAAGTCCCCGCGAGTCAAGCATGAAAGCGGTAATCCCCGTGATGAGTACGAGACTAATCCAGGCACAGATACCGTAAATCCAGGCGATAATAATATGCGTTTTTTCCGGCAATTTTGTCCAGAAATAGTACATAATAAAGGCGGCGATGATTTCCACGATGAAAAACACCCATTCGATTGCCCAGCCGAAAACAAAGGTTCGGATCAATGCTTCGGTGGCAAGCGGAGAAGTCAATCCAATCGTCCACCAGATTCCCACACCGGTAATGGCTCCAAAGGCAACGGTGAGCAAGACAAAGAACCGGGCATGCTTAAACCAGTAATCCCGGTAGGCTTTATCTTTGGTTTTAATGGCGAACTGATTTTCAATAGCAATCAGGATACCGCCGCCGACGGCATAGTGTGCGACGAAAACGTGAACGAGGGCGATAAACGCAATAAGCATCGGAGCCGTTATGCCGGGAATATACCACCAAGGATAGTGCATTGTATTTTGGAGTCCAGAGAAACGTATATTTGCGATTCTACCAAAGAGAAAGGGTGGTTGTCAAGTCCGAAGAGGGGGTTATGCTGTGAGCAACATGAAATTGTACCTTGCGTCCTTTGCGGTTAAAACCTCTCCTCTTTTTTAACCGCAAAGGACGCAAGGAAAAACGTCAAATTTGCGGGACAGGGATTCGAACCCCGACTAAATGGTTCAGAGCCATTCGTGCTGCCATTACACCATCCCGCAATGCCTTTCGGCACAACGCTTCGCCAGTAAACAACCAAGGACAATATAACAGAAAGTCCCTACTATGACCATCCCCCCGACGAAAGATGGCGGGGTGAAGACAGTCCTGGTATAGTCATAGTGGAGTCCCCTATTCCGCCGTCGTCTTGTTCTCTGCCGGCAAATCGGCTATACTGGGTGTTCTGGAGTCCGCCTTATTGTCAGCGGACCCGCCGAACACTTCAACCAAACTTTGGAGGACAATCATGACTCTCTCCCGACGTAAATTTCTGACCGCCTCCGCATTGGCAACGGTCGCTTCCACTCTTCCCGCTCCTGCTGTTCATGGTGCGAATGCAAACAAGACGTACCGAACTGCCCTTGTCGGCAGCGGTTGGTGGGGGATGAATATCCTCAACGCTGCCATGCAGTCGAAAACAATCGAACCCGTCGCGCTCGTGGATGTGGATAAACGTATCCTCGATCCTGCCCTCAAAAAAGTGGAGGAATCAACCGGTACTTTGCCCAAAGGTTACAACGATTACCGGGAAATGCTCGAAGAGGTTAAGCCGGACATTGTGATCAATGCAACACCGGATCACTGGCATGCTCTCATCACGATTGATGCCTGTAAAGCCGGTGCTCACGTTTTTCTCGAAAAGCCGGTCAGCCATACCGTCAACGAAGGGATCGCGATGGTTAAGGCGGCGCGGGACACGAAACGGACGATTCAAGTCGGCACGCACCGCCGGGTCTCGCCGCACAATATGGCAGCGATGGAGTTTTTGAAAAGCGGCAGGCTCGGTACCATCGGGTCGATCCGTGCCTTCGTCCATTATCAAGGGGGAGCAGGCAGACCGGAACCCGACTCGCCGGTACCGGAAGGACTTGACTGGAATATGTGGTGCGGACCTGCGCCGTTGGTGCCCTTTAATACGCGGATTCACCCTCGCGGGTTTCGGAATTTTATGGATTTCGCCACCGGGCAACTGGGAGACTGGGGAATCCATTGGATGGATCAGATTCTTTGGTGGTCGCAGGAGGAGCAGTACCCCACGATGGTTGCGTCCACCGGCGGTCGGTTCATTGCACAGGATAACTCCGACGGACCGGACACACAGCACACTATTTTCCAGTTCGACAAGTTCAATGTCGTTTGGGAACACCGCCGGTACTCCGGCAATCCGCCGGAGCGGCATCACATCGGACTCTACTTCTACGGCACGAGAGGCACCTTTCATCTCGGCTGGCAGGACGGCTGGAGTTTCTATCCCAGCGGCGATATGAATGTAGAGCCGACAGAAAAGATGGCTCCGCAACTGGACAAACCGGACGACCAAAACATTGCCCCCCTTTGGACCGATTTCATTGACTGCATCGAGACAGGCAAGACACCGGTTTGCGACATTGAACATGGACACCGCTCCTCGACGATGGCGTTACTCGGCATGCTGACGCTGAAACTTGGGCGCAGCGTTGCTTGGGACGGCGAAAAGCAAACGATTCTCAATGACCCGGAAGCCCAAAAGTTACTCGCCAGAGAATACCGGGCACCCTGGGTCTATCCAGAGTAGAATCCTGTTCAGGTTGAGAGTGCGCACTTTGCGGTTAAATTTTTTTGTAACCGCAAAGACGCAAAGACGTGCAAGGTTCGCAAGGGGCAATGTCTCACCGCACCGCCTTATCGCTAATATCCTTTCGGCACCACGCTCCCTCCCAGCGGATCGACTTTACTGCGGTGTATGCCGCCGACTTTGCTTCGGAGACGGTGTTCCCCAAGCCGGTTACGCCCAGTACCCGACCGCCGACGGCGGTAACTTCGCCCGACTCGTCTATTGCCGTTCCTGCATGAAAGACCTTTGTATTTGGGACTGTTGCCGCTTCGTCCAAGCCTTGAATGATAGCACCCTTTTCGTATTCACCGGGATAGCCTTTGCTTGCCATTACCACGCACACTGCCGAGCGGGTATCCCAGTCCAGCGGAGCGATTGTGTCCAGTGTTCCGTCAATTGTTGCCTCGAAAACGTCCAGCAAGTCCGTTTTTAGTCTCATCAGAAGCGGTTGACATTCTGGGTCGCCGAACCGGACGTTGTATTCCAATACTTTCGGTCCCTGCTTGGTCATCATTAAACCGGCGTAAAGAATTCCCTTGAAAGGTGTGCCGTTACTGTTTAAGGCGTGAACCGTTGGGACGAGAATGTGTTCCTCAATCCAATGGAGGGACGCATCATCTACTGCGGGAGTCGGCGAGTACGCCCCCATCCCGCCGGTGTTCGGACCGGTATCGCCGTCGTATGCCGCCTTGTGATCCTGGGCGGGCTGTAATGTTACAATCGTTTTGCCGTCGGTGATTGCCAGAACGCTTGCTTCTTGTCCTTGTAAACGCTCTTCTAAAACGATGCTATCGCCGGCACTGCCGAACTCCCGATGTTTGCTGATCCGTTCGACGGCTTCGATGGCTTCGGCATTGTTGTCGCAAACGAAAACGCCCTTGCCGGCAGCGAGTCCGTCCGCTTTGACGACCATCGGCATGTCCCTTTCGTTCAGGAAGGCAATCGCATCGTTGCCTCGTGTGAAGGTATGATAGTTCGCCGTCGGTACGGAACCTCTCCGCAAAATTTCTTTGCAGAAAATTTTACTGCCTTCAAGTTTGGCGGCGGCTTTGTTGGGACCAAAAATCCGAAGCCCGTTCGCTTCAAAGGTATCGACAATTCCGGCACAGAGCGGTAATTCGGGACCGACGACTGTTAAGCCGATGTTGTTCTCTTTTGCGAATTGAATGAGGGCGGGATGATCGCTGTCCTTGATGGGAATGTTTTTGATTGTTCCCCCTTCGGAGGCAGTCCCAGCGTTGCCGGGGGCGACGAAAATGCGGTTGGCTCTGGGGCTTTGTGCTAATTTCCATGCGAGCGCATGTTCACGACCGCCGGAACCCACGATGAGAATGTTCATGTTTGTTCAAAGTGAAAAAGTATCTGCTGCTGTACCGTAGGTATGAAATTGTATTTTGCGTTTAAGTTTTTTTAACCGCAAGGTTCGCAAAGATTGCGCAAAGTACACCTTCATACCGCTTAACCTTCATACTGCTTACGGTCTTTTATCCGACGCTATGTTCCGCCTTTTCCGGGACGACTTCGGGGTCCTTGCTCCGTTTTGGTGCTGCGTAGAGCAAATTGAGGTTTTCTTTGGACTGGTCATCCACTTCGTCAAACATCTTTCCCTCAAAAACCAGTTGCTTTTTATCGCCGACCTCTTTAACATCGACCGCTACGACTTCTTTCCCCTCGAACTCCCCTTTGAGCAGTTCTTCCGACAATGGGTCTTCCACACTCCCCTCGATTGCCCGGCGGAGCGGTCGCGCACCGAAGTCCAAGTTGCTCCCCTTCTTGATCAAATGTAGCCGAGCCTCGTTGCTTAACAGGAGTTTGAGACCCTTTTCATACAACCGATCCCGCACCTTCTTGAGTTCCAAATCGACCACCGCCTCGAGATCATGTTCCGTAAGATGCCGGAATACAATAATGTCGTCGCATCGTCCCACAAACTCCGGGCGAAATACCCGCTCGATCTGTTCGTGAACCCGCTCCTTCATGCTCTCGTAGGAGGCATCGTCCGACGGTTTTTGGAAGCCGAAGGCGGACTCATTCTTGATCGCTTCCGCACCGGCATTGGTCGTCATAATCAGTACCGCATTGCGGAAATCAATGTTGCGTCCGAAACTGTCGGTCAAACGTCCCTCTTCCATGATTTGTAACATCATGTTGAACACGTCGGGATGCGCCTTTTCGATCTCGTCCAACAGCACCACGGAATAAGGTCGCCGCCGCACCTTTTCGGTCAGTTGTCCCCCCTCTTCGTAACCGACATAACCGGGAGGGGCACCGACCAACCGGCTGACGTTGTGCTTTTCCATGTATTCACTCATGTCGAGTTGAATGAGTGCATCCTCGTTTCCGAACATAAATTCGGTGAGAGCCTTCGCCAAGAGTGTTTTTCCGACACCCGTGGGACCCGCAAAGATGAACGCTCCGGTCGGTCGCTTCGGGTCTTTCAATCCGCTCCGGCTTCGCCGCACCGCCTTGGAAATCGCCTTGATAGCCTCATCTTGGCTGATCACCCGTTTGTGCAGTTCTGACTCCATTTCCATGAGACGTTTCGTGTCCTCCACCGTCATTCGGGTCAGCGGCACCCCCGTCATTTTGGAGACCACTTCGGCAATCACCGGCTCATCGACAATGCCGACGTTATCCTTCAATTTTTTGAGAGACTCATTTTTTTTCTTATTGAGTTCCTCCATTTTGTTACGAAGGAGCAGGGCTTGCTCAAAGTTTTGTTCGGCAACTGCCGCCTCTTTTTCCTTTCCGAGTGCTTCAAGTTCGGCATCGAGGTCTGTGACGCTGGCGGGCTTCATCATCGACTTTAAGTGAATTCTCGCCCCCGACTCGTCAATGACATCAATCGCCTTGTCCGGCAGACAACGTCCCGTGATGTACCGGTCAGAAAGTTCCACCGCAGAGTGAAGTGCATCGTCGGTAATTTGAACGTGATGATGCTTTTCGTAACGATCCCGGAGCCCCTTCAAAATATCGACGGTTTCCTCCTTGCTCGGCGGATCGACCATCACGATTTGAAAACGCCGGTCAAGGGCGCTGTCTTTTTCGATGTATTTCCGGTACTCGTCCAAAGTGGTCGCTCCGATACACTGGATTTCCCCCCGGCTTAAAGCAGGTTTCAGCACATTGGACGCATCCATCGCTCCTTCCGCACCGCCCGCTCCGACAATGGTGTGGAGTTCATCCACAAAAAGGATCACCCGGCGAACCTTTCGCACTTCGGTCATCAACGCCTTGATTCGCTCCTCGAACTGCCCGCGATACTTCGTACCGGCAACCATCATCGCCAAGTCGAGGGCAATCACGCGGTAATTGCGCAGCAGTTCCGGGGCATTACCGTCGGCAATCAGTTGGGCGAGTCCTTCGGCAATAGCGGTTTTTCCCACACCGGCTTCACCGAGCAACACCGGATTGTTTTTTGTCCGGCGGCTCAAAATTTGCATCGTGCGTTCGATTTCCTTTTCCCGACCGATGACGGGGTCAAGTTTTTTCTGTTTGGCAAGTTCGGTCAAATCGCGCCCAAAACTATCCAGGGCGGGCGTTTTTTTATTGTCGCGCCGCTGTGAGGGATTCCGTCCGCGGATTTCTTCTTCCATTTCGTCATCGTCAGCAAGGGCGATATTACCTCCCATATCGACACCATGTCCGAGCAGTTCCATCACTTCACGCCGCACATCTTCGAGTTGCAGACCAAGATTCAGCAAGACTTGGGCAGCGACTCCTTCCTGTTCGCGTAGGAGTCCCAGAAGAATATGTTCGGTGCCGACGTAACTATGACTGAGGTTACGCGCTTCTTCGACAGCATATTCCAGCACTTTTTTGGAGCGAGGCGACTGCGGAAGCCGTCCCATCGTAACGGTATCGGGACCGCTGCGGACGAGTTTTTCGACTTCGTGGCGTATTTTTCTTAGGTCAATATCGAGGTTTTTCAGAACATTGGCAGCAATACCCGTACCGTCTTTAATGAGACCGAGCAGGAGGTGTTCCGTTCCGACGTATTCATGATTGAACCGCTGGGCTTCCTGATTGGCAAGTTGCATGACCTTTCTCGCCCTATCGGAGAATCGTTCGTATGGCATATCTTTTTGGGGTTAAATACATCCCGTCCGTGGTATGAACCAGTAACCGTTATTATACATTATATTCTGTTATCCGCAATACTGAAATTTGCAGGATTTTTTACTTCTTCGCGCCCTTTGCGGTAGAGAGGATTTAACTGTAAAGACGCAAAGAAGTGCAAGGTTCGCAAAGTACAATTTCATGCCGTCTATAGTATATCTCTTCTTCGCCTATTGCGTACACATTCGGTCTTACAGGCAAGAAGGACGATTCCAAAACATTGGATTTTTCAAGTCTAATTCTATCGCCGCTGCTATTTTTAGAGATTCCCTAGACAAAGACGCAGGAGGCAACCTTCATGCCATTTACGATACCGTTTGCGCAAAAGGAGCCGGAAAGGAGAGACTCCCTTCGGCTCCCAGGAAAACAACCACGAAAAGGTTTTTCCAAATGATTAATCGCTCAACATCAATCGAAGAGATCCCCTGAATTGAGAATCACACCGCTACCCGGTCGGGCGAGCAGGATAAAGGTGTTCTTGTCCATATCATCCCGCAATTGCCGGACACTGCCGTCCACGAACGCGACCACCACCAAGCCGGGATGCCCCGAAGAAGGACGAGTCATATCAATACGGTTCAGAGCCGGATTTGCGGAGTTCGCCCTGCCTTCGTTAATGAAAAACGGGGTATAGTTGGTTGTGTTATAGCCCAGGGTAGGATTGTGTGCCGCTGTTGTTGCCGTGAGAGCCACATCATCGGGGTAACAGAAGCCGACCCAGGTTTCTATATTGTGAATACCCTCAGGTTCCTCAGGGAAGTGGATATTCGTTTGCGCCACAGGGAAACCGGTTGGGATGCCGTTGCTAACGCCACTTGCCCAGATCCAACGTCCAGCGTCTTCGTTTTCGGTGAGCAGGATCGTATTGCTGGTACCATCCATTGAAGTTACATTGTCCATTGTTACCCTTGTTGTGCAAGTTGGTAGTGTACCAGTGATACCGTCCCAAAGACCAACGGGTGAAAAATGGTCGAAAAAGAGAGTGAACATGCTGTCAAATCTTTGGCGGATGTTCTCCCTGCCAAACTCACGAAAGGTAGGGTCAGAATTCAGCGGACCTGCGTTGGCAACGTAATTGATACGGTTGTCCCCGGAAGCCATACCGCTACTCCGACATTGCATCACAGGCAAGACCAATTCGTACAAGGCGTTGGTTGGAAGAGTGGTGTCATCAGTGATCTGCGCCCAAGCCGTATTCTGCTCCATAAAGGGCAGGAGAAATCCTACCCAAGTTAGTTCACTCTGGCTGGTAGGGTTGGTTGGTGCTGTCCCTGTTCCCGTCCAGTTCAGCGCATGCTCAGCGGGTTTGAGCGGAGCCCTGAGTGCCGGAAAGCCCTTTCTGCTATACTCATAATTTTGCAGGGCAAAGGCAACTTGCTTTTGGTTGTTGGTGCACTGGACACGTCTTGCTGCTTCGCGCGCTGCTTGAATAGCGGGCATGAGCAGTGCTGCCAGGATGGCGATGATGGAAATCACCACGAGGAGTTCCACCAGGGTAAAACCGGTTCTTTTGTTTGTTTTCATAGCAAACCTCTCTTTTTCTTGGTTGTGTTTCGTAATTGTTCCTTTGCGGGCTACAACCGATTAGCCCACTAATGTCTATTCTACAATATGGCGGGGAAAAATACAAGTAAAAAAAATTATTTTTACAAAAAATGCCGATTCCGGCAAATTTCGCCTGCGTAAACGGCAGATTCAGTAATTTGATTAAGCAGACTTGTTCCATAACCCTTATGTTTTTTCGGCGTTTTTTCCTTGCGTCCTTTGCGCATTCTTTTGCGAACCTTGCGGTTAAAAAAAAGAAAAAATTTAACCGCAAAGGACGTAAAGTGCAATTTCATGCCGTGTACAGTACAATGTCGCACGCCCTGCTGGCTACAAAAACCGCCCCCGGCTTGACGAGTTGGTCTTATGGTATAGAATCACCCAGGTAGATCGCGGGGTAGAGCAGTCGGCAGCTCGTGAGGCTCATAACCTCAAGGTCGCAGGTTCGAGTCCTGCCCCCGCCATTTTATCTAAACTGCCCGTGCTCAAGCACTCTCTGGAAATGACACTCCCCTGCCAAGCCCGGCAGAAATTCTTGTAGCAGAAAGCGACCACAGAACCCAGCATTTCTGCGTAGGAAATCCGTTGCCGTTGATAGTTGTAAATCTTTTCCCTACAATAGATTAAGTCCGAATAGAAATCGAAAGCGTATTTATCATTGTCGGCAATTTCCCACGCCGCTTTGCCCGAATAACCGACCCGTAAAAGAGCCGCTACAATCACCTCTTTCCAGTAAGCACCGTTGTCCAACATTTCCCAAACGGAGGCAGAATCCGACGAAAGTGTTGGAAAAAACGTTGGAAAATACCGCTCGTGATTCGGCAATCCGAAGTGGAAAAGTTCCACCTCAAAGGTTTCCGGCACGACCGGATCAACGGACGAGGGAGAAATCGCCGGAATACCCATCGGAGACAGAACACCGGAATCGATATTTTCGATTCCCAACAGAGCGATGTCATTAACGGTCAAATCACCGTCATAATTTTTTGCGCGAACCAACGGAGAATTCCCAAAGACCGCAGTTCTTTCCTGCTGCTTAAACCCCTTTTCTCTCTTTTCGTTGATGCAAGTTCGACGCAAATTCACAAAGAACTGCCCCCAAGGTTCTAGCCCAGCCTTGAGCATTTTCTTTTTTATCGACGTCGCAACGTTCTTACGAGTCCGATATTTTTCAAAGAGATAAAACTGCCCTTCTTTTTTTGCGGCGACGAGGGCATCGTAAAATGGACATAGGCTATCGTATAGCGGTACTATTCGTGTACCCGTTTTTCCTTTTACTAAGATGCGAAAAAACTCTCTCCCATTGGGTGCTGTTTCAAAATCCCTAAAACGCAAATGCTTAATTTCCGAGGGACGCAATCCTGCCAAACGAGCAAACGCAAGAATACCCCGCAATTCCACATTGTCCAAGCAGTCAACCGCCGCATAGAAATCATTCAGAGTAACTGTGCAATGCCTTTTTTTGTTAGTTTCTACGTTTTCACAGTTAACGTTTGCAAAGGGGGAACGTTCCAGATAACCCCATTCCACAGCCTTGTCGAATGCAGTCTTTACTCTGGGGAGAAATTTTGTAATTGTCGTCGCTGATAATTTACCGCCCCGCTTGCCTTTTCCTTTACGGTCATTCGCCCAGAAGGGCACAATGCCAGCCGCTTTCGATGGAGTGATTTCATTAAGACGTGTGTGTAAAGAAAGGTAATCGAGGATGTAATTCGTAGTCCGTTTTTTAATGGACACGTCAGTATGCCAACTTGCATTATACTCTTCAAGAAACTTGCCGAGAGAAATATCTTTTGATTTAGCCCCTTCAATCAAGCCGTCTTTTCTGAAATACTCTTTGATATAATCGGGCAATAGATTGACACGCTCCATCGTACCACCGGGCAATTCTGTTTTCAAACGGTCGCTGTCGGAAAGAATTTTAGAAAGAGCCTTGACCTCCGTCCAGACCTTTTTAGTGGTGCCGGAGCGCAACTCAACAACCCTACGTCTCTTACTTGTAGTGTAACTAACCTGTTTTCGACTGCTTCTGTCCCTAGTCATAGACTTCCCCTCCGTGATTGCTTCAAGACGAAAAAATTAGATTCCCGCTTGCGGCTGGTGTTCCGTTAACTTTGCATGCGGGGAGTGTATCGCTGGCAAAACAACCGGGAATCCTTTTACGATTCAGACTCACT
>Ga0099364_10009068_pt1 | contig 13870 bp, 10 predicted proteins | sample TergutTh196P3_FD_73070 | JGI IMG/M metagenome (GOLD analysis project Ga0099364, IMG submission 73070) | Microcerotermes parvus P3 segment gut microbial communities from Pointe-Noire, Republic of the Congo - Th196 P3 | ecosystem: Host-associated > Arthropoda: Insects > Digestive system > Gut ...
CTTTTCCTTTATATTTGGAAATGCGGTGCAAATTGTGAATGCTGACAAAAATAATGTCGTCGTCTTTGTAAATCAGCTTGATAACTTCTTGCTTGTTGCCGTTGGCATCGGTCGTTTTTATCAATCCGCCAAAACGCCCAATTCCGTGGTCAATATGCACCACGTAATCGCCTTGTTGAAGCTGATTCAGTTCTTTCAACGCCATTACTACTTTTCCTGCACGTGCTTTGTCTGACTTCAAACTGAATTTATGAAAGCGGTCAAAAATCTGATGGTCAGTGTAACAGCACACTTTCAAATCGTGGTCAATGAAACCTTGATGCAGTGTTTTCAGCACGGGTTGAAAAACAATGTCGTCGCCGCGGTCATGAAAAATTGCAGCAATGCGGTCGGTTTGCTTTTGGCTGTCGCTTAATATGTAAATTTTGTATCCATCAGCAATGGAACGTTTCAGACTGTCGGCTACTAAATCGAAATTCTTGTGAAACAATGGTTGTGCAGATGTTTGAAAATCAATGCTGACAGACGGTTTAAAAAATGATTTTGTTCCAACTTCGACTTTCTTGAAAGGTTCTAACGATTGAACAAACGTATCGTTGTCTATTAATAAATGATCTAAATCCGAAACGGTTTCGTTTTGCTCATTTAGTTTTACCAATGTTTCGTTATACGTTTGCTTTATTTTTTCTCTGACAAATGGCAAATCATTGAAAAACAAGATAGTATTCGTTCCCGTTATAAATTCCAAGAATGAAATGCCGTTTCCTTTTTTTGCCTTGATGTTGGGAACCACCGAAATTTTTTCTTTCTTTTCTTTCGACAATTGACTTTCGATATCGAAAACGCGGATACTATCTACTTCGTCGCCAAAAAAATCAATACGATACGGCAGTTCGTGCGAAAAAGAAAAGACATCGATAATACCGCCGCGCAACGAAAATTGTCCCGGTTCGTATACAAAATCGACTCGTTCAAAACCGTATTCAATTAATGCATCTACTACAAAATGGGTACTTAACCGTTCATTAACAGAAATAGTTAATGTTTTATCTTTTAATTGATTGGGCGGAATTACCTTTTCGATAATCGCTTCGGGAAATGTTACAACAATCGCTTTTTTGTTTTCTTTGGTAAACGCATCAAGTACTTCTGTGCGCAATATTTCATTGGCAGCATCTAATTGACCGTATTTTATGGCTCTTTTGTACGAAGACGGGAAAAAATAAACATCCGTATTGTCCAAAATCTGCGTCAAATCGTTGTAAAAATAAGCGGCTTCCTCTTCTTCGTTCAATATAAAAAGCATTTTATCGTTGCTATTATTGAAAACAGAGGCAATAAAAAGCGGATATGAAGAACCTAATAAACCATTTATTTTTAGCAGTTTATCTTGTTTTGCAGTTATCCAATTCAGCATCGTAGAAGCAAAAGGATGCTGAGCATATAAGGTGGTAAGTTCAGATAAATTCACAGACATAAATTGTTCAAATTGACTAAAAACCCTTGACAATCGATTGATCATCAAGGGTTTTTTAGTTCTTATTTGTCGGGATACCAGGATTCGAACCTGGGACCCCCTGCTCCCAAAGCAGGTGCGCTAGCCGGGCTGCGCTACATCCCGTGATTGTTTTGCGGTTGCAAAGATAAATATATTTTATTTCTTCGCAAAATAGAATTGTTCTTTTTTTATATTTTTTCTAAAATAAATTTTAATTACTTGCAAATGGGTCTTCCATTTGCGCTTTTGCTGCGGTTTCGCACGGATTAAAACCCGATGGAAGGTCAAATTGTTCCTCTTGCGAATAACCCAAACGTTTGTCCGCATATACCTTTTGCATATACATTGCCCAAATAGGAAGCGCCATTGCAGCTCCTTGTCCTTCGTTCATATTATCGAAGTGAATATCTCTTTCTTCTCCGCCAACCCAACAGCCAGAGACTAAACTTGGCGTGAACCCCATAAACCAACCGTCGGAGTTGTTTTGTGTTGTTCCTGTTTTGGCGCCGATTGGTCCGCGCAAATCATATCTGTATTTCAGGCGATTAGCTGTTCCTTGATTAACTACTGCGGTCATCAAATCTATCATTTTATAAGACGTTTCGGCGCTGAAAACTTCGTTCGTTTTGGGGATAAATGTTGCCAGTACATTACCATTGTTATCTTCTATACGCGTAACGTAAAGCGGATTAACTCGAATTCCTTTGTTTGTAAAAGCGGTATAGGCGCTTACCATTTCTTCTACTGAAATATCGGCAGGTCCTAATGCCAACGAATGAACCGGATCAAGTTTACTTTTTATTCCGAAAGATTTCAGCAAATCCACAAACGCGTGAGGAGTAAATTGGCTCATTAAATAAGCCGTTATCCAGTTATTGGAGTTTGCCAATCCCCAACGCATCGTAACCATTTCACCGACACGCGCTTTTGAAGCATTTCGGGGCGACCACGTTTTGCCATCGGGCAAGGTAATGGTTTGTTGTACGTTTAGTGCTTCGTCGCAAGGCGTGCGCCCTTCTTCCATTGCCAAGGTATAAAGGAATGGCTTGATGGTAGAACCTACTTGGCGTTTCCCGGTGGTTACCATATCGTATTGAAAATAACCGTAATTTGGTCCACCGACGTATGCTTTAACGTGTCCATTGAATGGATCCATGGACATAAAACCTGCGCGTAGAAAATATTTTTTATAACGTATGGAATCCATCGGTGTCATAATGGTATCAATGGAACCTTTATATGAAAAAACGGTCATTTCTGTTTTGGTGTTAAATGCTGCTTCTATTTCGGCATCGGTGACGCCACTCGCTTTCATTTTTTTGTATCGTTCGGATTGACGCATCGTGTTTTTCAAAATCGTATTTACCCTTTCCGCACTCAAGTTGCGAGAATACGGTGCGTATGATTTATTTTGCTTTTCCTTGAAAAACGCCGGTTGAAGATGTCCGCTCAAATGGTCTACAAGGGCTTCTTCGGCATATTGTTGCATTCGCGAATCAATGGTAGTGTATATTTTCAATCCATCTTCGTAAATATTATAAGAACTTCCGTCGGCTTTCTTATTTTTATTACACCAACCATACAATGGATTGTTTTCCCATTGCAATGAATCTTCATAAAATTTTTGTCCTTGCCAGCTCGCGTATTTGCTTCTGTCGGGCTTTCTTGCCATCACCGTTTGACGCAGGTATTCTCTGAAATAAGTAGCAAGCCCCAATTTATGGTCAACTTTATTGTATTTTATTTCCATCGGCAACGCTTTCAGCGAATCGTTTTCCGCTTGAGTAATATACCCAACTTTTTCCATTTGATTCAACACTACGTTTCTACGATTTTGAGTACGCTCAGCGTGGCGAATGGGATTGTACAACGAAGGATTTTTACACATACCAACAAGCACGGCAGCTTCTTCTACTTTCAAACTGTCGGGACTTGTGTTGAAATATACGTTAGAAGCTGTTTTTATACCTACTGCATTGTTCAAAAAGTCAAACTGATTGAGGTACATTGTCAGGATTTCTTCTTTTGTATAGAGACGCTCCAACTCAACGGCAATAACCCACTCATTGAGTTTTTTTGTCATTCGATTCACAAACGTTTCCGAGTGCCCCGAATACAACTGCTTTGCCAGCTGCTGCGTGATGGTGCTTCCGCCACCGGCATTTTTTTGTTGTAAAATAACGGTTTTGACAAACACGCGCAACAAAGCGGTGCCATCAACACCGGAGTGATTGAGATAACGCTCGTCTTCGGTCGCAATAAGGGCATTAACTATGTTGGGTGACAATTCGTTGTAGGTAACATTAACTCTATTTTCGCGGTTAAAAAAGTAGCTTCCGAGCAACACCATATCTGATGAATAAACTTCGCTCGCGTTTTTATTTTTAGGATTTTGCAATTCTTCGATGGGTGGCAGGTAGCCGATTGTGCCGTTTTTTATCAAATAAAAAAGAAGAAATATAGAGAGAATAATAAACATAAATATTCCCCAAAACCAAATCAAGTATTTTGCGATGCTTTTCTTTTTGTTTGCCATTGATATTTGTTACAATAGTTTATGAACTACAAAGATAATAAAAAAATTTGTCTTGAACCACGATTTCTGCAAGATTAAATATGATTAACAAGATTGGTTTCGACTTCGCTCAACCATCGTACATTCCGAAAATCTTGAAAATATTATGAAAATCACAATTCAGAATTCCACCATTGAAAAAAATGATGTACAGGTCCATGTCCCTTGCCAATTTCGTATTCGGCTCCGGCAATAATGGCGCCGTTTATGTAATCTTTGGCGTGGGCAACGGCATCATTTAATGGCAAGCCGTGTGCCAAAAAAGACGCAATAGCCGACGACAGCGTGCAGCCTGTTCCGTGTGTATTAACGGAGTTGATTCGTTTTGAAGTGAATTCTAATATTTCGTCTGTTTCGGCATTGTAAAAAACATCGGTTAATTCGTCGTTATCCAAATGTCCGGCTTTAAGCAGTACAGAAACTGTTCCATTACACGAAAGTTCTTTAATAACAAGACAAAGTGTTTCTTGATTCTCGATTTTCTTCCCCAGCAAAATTTCTGCTTCGGGAATGTTTGGCGTAATAACTCTCGAAATCGGTATTAGTTCATTTTTCAGCGTTTCTACAGCTTCGTTTTGTAACAACGCATCGCCCGAAGTGGCAACCATAACCGGATCGAGAACGATGTTTTTAATATTGAATTTTTCAAGCGCATTTTTTACCGTGCGTATGAGTTCAGACGAATGCAACATACCGATTTTAACAGCATCGGCGCCAATATCGTCGAGCACAGAAGTGATTTGTCCGCGCACAAAATCAACAGGAATCGGGTGAATTCCCATTACTCTGAGCGTATTTTGGTTTGTAAGCGCAGTAATCGCAGACATACCGAAACAACCGCACGCAGACATTGTTTTAAGGTCTGCTTGAATGCCTGCGCCACCGCTTGGATCGCTTCCGGCAATGGTTAGTACACGTTTGTAATTCATTGAATAATTGAATGACTGAATAATAGAGTCATTGAATAACAGCTTAATACAATCAGTTATTCAATTATTGCATTATTCAGTTATTATTTTTTGCTTGAAATGCCAATGCAAAAAGACGCATTTGTTTAATCATAGAAAGCATTCCGTTGGAACGAGTTGGCGACAAATGTTCTTTCAGTCCGATGCGGTCAATGAAATATAAATCAGAATTTAGTATTTCTTCAGACGTATGACCAGACAAAATATCAATGAGCGTCGCCAAAATACCGCCGACAATGTCGGTGTTGCTTTCGCCTTGGTAATACACTTTTCCATCTGTATATTCCGCCGTAATCCAAACTTTGCTTTGGCAACCTTCGATTAAGTTTTCGTTGGTTTTGAATTTTGGATCGAGTTTTTTCGCCTCCAAACTTTTGTCGATAATCAGTTGGTAGCGGTCGAACCAATCTTCGATATAATCGAATTCGCTTATTATTTCGTCTTGTTTTTCGTTTATGGTCATTTTCATTCTTTTATCGTTGTTCCATAATATATTCAACCACAGACGGATAGCTTCGAATGTTTGATATAAAAGGATTATCGGTTTTTATGGTTGGCTTTCGTTTGCTGGTATTGCCATCAATAATATCATTGTAATCTATTGTTGCCGTGATGTCGTTGCTGCTGATGGTATTAAATTTGCTAAACGTAACAAAAAAACTCACGTTCAGCATTGCCGGAAATGTTCGTAATTCCATTTCTTTGGGAAAATTTATGCCTGTTATCGGAATTTCGATTGTTTTTTCCGTGTATTTTTCCACCGGAATATGAATATTTACATTGTCAACTTCGTATTCAACACCTGCTATTTTTTTCAACGGAATAGCTCGCTGCATCGTATCTCGCAAGTTTTTAAAGTCCGTTCTTTTTGTGTACAAATATTGCATTGTATCCACCATATTTTTATCACCATACACTACAACGTGTGAGGGAACGATGCCAACATCGCCGCTAAACGTATGTTGTTGTGCAAAATTTATCTGCCCGAGACGTTTGACTTCTAATTTTTTACTTGATTTTTCGATAAAAGGAATAATAATTTCTCGTGGATTTATTCCGACAATGGTTGTAGTGCTATGCAGCCGCGATTTGATGTGCTGTTGAAGTACAACGCTCGGAATAAACAAACCGGTGTTGTTTACCACATCCGCTTCTTTGAGATTCAGCACAACGGGTTCGATTTTTCTTATTTTATATAACAAAAGGTATAAACCATTGTCTTTTAGTGTTACTTGAATCGTTTGGGGCAGTGCATCAACATTGACTTTTTCGATGGGAATATTAACGTATTCGATGTTTATCGAAATGGTAATTTCGTAGCTTTTGCGAAGGCTGTTCATATACCAAAAAAAGAAGGAAAGAAACAAAAAAGACAAAAAGACTAAAGCGTCTTTACTTGTAAAAAACGCTTTAATCTTTTTTTTGTTGATGAACAGGTCTAATATGTTTTTATTTTTGTTCTGCATTTTCAGGGCTGTTAAAAACAGAACCTTTATCTACTTTAATTCTAACGCCGTCGGATATTTCCACAATAAATGCGTTTTCTTTTACTTCTTTGATAGTGCCGTAAATTCCGCCGCTCAACACCACTTTATCGCCAACTTTCATTCCTTCGCGGGCTTTTTGAATTTCTTTTTGTTTCTTTTGTTGTGGGCGAATCATAAAGAAATAAAACACAACAAAGATAAGAATAAATGGAAGAATGTTTTTCATTGAATCGAACATTGACGGAGATGCAGCTCCTTCTGCGGCTTGTAATAAAATGCTTAGTAAATTCATAGTTTTTTATTTTAAATTATTAGTAAACAAGTAAATAAGTTGACGAGTAAACGAGGCTTTTCAAAGGATTGTTTCCTTGTCTCCTCGTTTCTTTATTAACTATTATATCAACGCAATTTTCGTTAATTTATTTTCTTTTCGCAGTTTTTCCACAATGTTGTCTAACACACCATTGATGAAAGTACCGCTTTTTTCGGTGCTGTACGATTTCGATATTTCGATAAATTCGTTCAGCGTAACATTAACGGGAATTTTTGGGAAATTATAAAGTTCTGCCAACGCAATTTGCATAATGATAATATCCATAAATGCAATGCGGTCGAGTTCCCAATTTTTGGTATGTTCGTCGATTAAATCGCGGTATTCTTTTTCATTGCGCAATGTTTCGAGCAACAATTCGCGCGCAAATGCTGAGTCCTCTTCGTCGCGGAACATCGGCTGAAGCGATTGAAATACGCCTTCGCTTTCCTCAAACTGCTTAATTGTTTTCAGTATGAAACTGATAACAATTTCTATATCGTCGTTCCAATACAAATTTATGTCTTCGAGCGTTTCGTCCAAATCCTTGCTCACAAGAATTGTTCTTTTGAAAATCTTACGCCAAATATCTTTATCATCTTTGTATGAAGAAGTTGGCGTATTCATATATTCGGAATAATAATCCGAACAAACAATTTCTTCGTACAATTTTTTAATGGTTTCAGGATGGTCTGCCCAAGATATTTTTTCGGTTTCGATGTATTTTTTGAGCTGCATGTTCGACGAAAGCTGTTCGATAAAAGCATTTTCGGCAAAACGCATATTTGGATTTAGTTCTTCAGGCGCTGGACGCAATTTTCGTTTGCCCATTTCAATGCGGTTTTGCGCCATTTTGGTTATTTCAATTGCCAGCAACAACAGGAAATTGTACAATTTGTAAGTTTGCTCTATGCTCAAAAACAGCTCATTTACAGCAGCTTTTTCCGTGTTCTTGTCATTTTTATAAAACGAAAAAACAATTTGCACAATCTTAATACGAAGTAGTATTCTATTTATCATCAACGTCTGATTTTTCAGATGCAAATTTACGGCATTTTTTATTATATTTCAAATAAAAAAGACAAATAGTATCAAAAGAATACAGATGACGCAAATAACGCTGATTTTTTATCGGCGTAAATCCGTGCTATCCGTGTCATCTGCGTTCAGAATTGCAATTAATTCAATGAAAAAATAATGTCATCTATGCAAGCGTATGCGGGCGTATTCATTCCCCACATTTCGTTATCTGTCGATTCAAAGGTAAATTCCAATTTATTAACTTTTCCTAATCCCGACAAATCTACTTTTGTCCATTCTTGACAAATAAACGTTTTCCCGGCTCTGAAATCAGCTAAATAAAACTCAACTTTTCCGGCTTCCGTTCCATTGGCTTTAATTCCTGTTATGATAATTTTAAACCAATCGTCATTTTCAAATTTTCGGCAGAAAGCGCTTCCGTTTTTAATTTCCAACGCAGCAAAAGTATTGTTGTTTATCATCAAACTTTCAAACTTAAATTCTTGATTTCCTAAGAATTTACAGTTAGAAGTTTCGTTAAATCCGGCAAATATAACGGCGAATTTTTCAGAGCCATTTGCACCGCCTGTTCCGTAAACGCTAAATTCATTTCCGTAACCCGCTGTTTCTCTATCGGTTAATTTAGATACAGCAAATCCTTCCCAAGAAGACCAAACTTCATCAAAATAATTGTAAAAATCTACATCAGCTAAAATCAATCCGTTGGGAAAATTATTTTGATAACCATCGGTGTTTAGTTGAACAGACTCGAAAGATATCCGTTGAATTTCTCTGTCTATTATCACAGGCACTTCCACCGGTACCTCTATCGGCACTTCAATTTCTCTAATTATTTCCTTTTCACAAGAAGAAAACACAAACAAACCTGCCATTGCGGCAAGAAAATACAAATTAATTTTTTTCATTTTTTGGTAATTTATAATGTTAATAATCAAAAGATTCACAACCTTTCGTTACACATAAAAATGACAATGCGAAAAGATAAAATACGAAATTTACCTTTCCTTGCCCTTTTCCCCGAAAGCAACGAAAATATAACTGATGTTGGCAGGTCTTCTGACTTACTCTTTCAACGAAACGCCTTCCCGATTTCTCAGTGGCAAAGTGTTGTTTCGTTCAATTTTAATTAAAAATTAAAAACGAGCTTACAGCAGCGGGTACTGTTTCCGATTTTCACGGAATTCCCTTTTGTTTGGCATTTTGAGTACATAATAATATGTAAATACCAAAACCAAATATCGAGGCAAAGTTAATTAAATTTCAAAACAATTTCATAAAATTATCATATTTTTTTCTAAATTTGTCCACGCTTTCCCAATTAGAAAAATGAACAATATAAAAAATCAAATAGACAGCCTTCGACAAGAAATCGAACAGCACAATTACAATTATTATGTGCTTTCTGCGCCTGTGATTTCCGACGTTGAATTCGACAAAAAATTAAAAGAACTACAACGATTGGAAGATGAAAATCCCGAATATTTCGACCCAAATTCGCCAACTCAGCGCGTGGGAAGCGATATTGTGAAAACATTTAAGCAGGTAAAACATCAATATCCGATGCTTTCGCTTACCAACACTTATTCTGAGGGAGAAATTGCCGATTTTTATGAGCGAACAAAAAAAGCGCTCAACGAAGATTTTGAGCTTGTTTGTGAATTGAAATACGACGGAACATCTATCGCGTTAATATATGAAAACGGCGCGTTGCAAACAGCCGTTACGCGCGGTGACGGCGAAAAAGGCGACGATGTAACCGCCAATGCGAGAACGATACAGGCGATTCCGTTGCGACTAAAAGACGATTATCCCGACAAATTTGAAATAAGAGGCGAAATTCTGATGCCATGGACAGTTTTTGAAGAATTGAACAAACAGCGTGAACGCGACGAAGAACCGCTTTTTGCAAATCCGCGAAATGCTGCTTCGGGAACAATGAAACTGCAAGATTCTGCTGTTGTTGCTACGCGAAAATTAGATGCTTACCTATATTTTATCTTAGGTGAAAATCTGCCTTGCGAAACACATTACGACAATCTGCAAAAAGCAAAAACTTGGGGATTCAAAATTTCCGGTACTACACGCAAATGCGCCACGTTAGAAGAAGTTTTTGATTTTATAAAACATTGGGACACAGAGCGTAAAAACTTGCCCGTAGCAACCGACGGCATTGTGATAAAAGTTAATTCGTTGTTGCAACAAAAAAATCTTGGTTTTACGGCAAAATCGCCGCGTTGGGCAATTGCCTATAAATTTCAAGCAGAAAAAGCATTAACACGGTTGAATTCCGTTTCTTATCAAGTGGGCAGAACGGGCGCGGTTACGCCTGTCGCCAATCTTGACCCGGTGCAACTTTCGGGTACAATTGTGAAACGTGCTTCGCTACACAATGCGGACATTATCAATGCGTTGGATTTGCATTACGGTGATATGGTTTTTGTGGAAAAAGGCGGTGAAATTATTCCCAAAATAACGGCAGTGGATAAAGATGCGCGTGTGTTGATTGGTGAAAAAGTGCAATTTATCAAAAAATGTCCCGAATGCAGTGCAGAATTAATGCGTATTGACGGCGAAGCGGCGCATTACTGTCCGAACGAAGACGGTTGCCCACCGCAAATAAAGGGCAGAATTGAACATTTTGTCAGTCGCAAAACAATGAACATCGAAGGTCTTGGAAGTGAAACAATTGCACTGCTTTACGAAAATAAAATGCTCAATAATGTAGCTGATATTTACGTGTTAAAAGCCGGTTATTTGGCTCGATTGGAACGATTGGGCGAAAAATCGGCACAAAATATTATTCAAGCCGTCAATAATTCCAAGCAAGTGCCGTTTGAGCGCGTTCTTTTTGCATTGGGAATCAGATATGTAGGCGAAACAACGGCGAAGAAAATAGCGATGTCGATGCACACGATTGATAATATACAACAAGCATCGTTGGAAGAACTCAATAACATTGACGAAGTAGGAATCCGCATTGCGCAAAGCGTGGTTGATTATTTTGCTAATCCAAAACATACGGAATTGATTAACAAGTTGAAAGAAAGCGGATTGCAAATGGCATTGTCTGAAGAAAAATTACAATCGGTGTCCGACAAATTAAAAGACCTTTCGATTGTGATAACAGGCACTTTCTCACTGCACTCACGCGATGAGTATAAAGATATGATTGAACAAAACGGCGGAAAAAACGTCGCGGCGGTATCAGGCAAAACCAATTATTTATTGGCAGGCGAAAACGTTGGTCCCGTAAAATTGGAAAAAGCACATAAATTAGGTGTGAAGATTATTAATGAAGAAGTATTTTTGGAAATGATTTCCTAAAAAATATTTATCTTTGCACAGCAAAAAATAACCATATTATATGAAACAATTCATTTTTCGGCGTAAACTGAAAAAATTAAAAAGAAGTCATGACAAAGACAAGAAGTTCGTGAACTATAACGATATGCGCTCGGTTTTGATTATTTACGAAAGTGATATGAACGAGAATAATCCTAAAATTAAAGCTATTTCTAAATCGCTGCAAAGCGATGGAAAAAAAGTTACGATGTGTGGATTTGTTAATAAAAAGAAAGCAGATATTTTAATATCGGAACACGCTTATATGATTGATTCTTCTCATGTAAGTTTTTTCGGAGAGCCAAATACAAATTTTATAAAAGGGTTGCTAAACACTAAATTTGATGTGGTGCTGGATTTGACATTGACCGAAGTATTGCCTCTACAATATGTATTAGCTTACTCCAAATCTCCGTTTAAAGTGGGGCGCAAAATATCGAACCTCGATTTACTGGATTTTATGATAGATTTGAAAAACGAAAGTGAAGTAAAACCTGCCGATGTAAATTATCTGTTCGACCAAATAATTTTTTACTTGAAAAGTATAGAATCTCACAATTAATTCCTATTTTTGCACTTCACTTTGCTGAAAATATAAATGGAGACGAGAATAACGGGAATGGGTGTTGCACTGATAACACCGTTTAAAGAAGATGATAGTGTTGATTATGAGGCGTTGACGCGCTTGATTGACTACCAGCTGAAAAGTGGTACCGACTACTTAGTGGTACTTGGCACTACTGCCGAAACTCCAACATTAGCAGAAAAAGAAAAAGAAGAAATTACCCGTTTTGTTGTTAACAGAGTTAACGGGCGTTTGCCTATTGTGCTTGGCATTGGTGGAAATGACACGCGAGTGGTAGTTGAAAAGCTAAAAACTAAAGATTTAACAGGAATCAGCGCAATTCTTTCTGTTGTTCCTTATTATAATAAACCATCGCAAGAAGGTATTTATCAGCATTACAAAGCCGTAGCGCTGGCATCGAAATTGCCGATTATTTTGTACAATGTTCCCGGTCGCACAGGTGTAAATATGACTGCCGAAACCACGTTGCGATTGGCTCGTGAATTTCCTATTTTTATCGGAATCAAAGAGGCTTCGGGCGATATTAACCAAATGAACGACATTATTAAAAACAAACCCGCTGATTTTATGGTTATTTCGGGCGACGATTGTTTTACATTTCCGTTGATAACAATGGGAGCGGTCGGTGTTATTTCCGTTATCGGGAATGCTTTTCCTGCCGAATTCAGTCGTATGGTTCGCTTGGCGCTTTCGGGCGAATATGCACACGCTCGCGAAATACATCAACGCTTTACGGGATTATTCGATTTGTTGTTTGTCGACGGAAATCCGGCAGGCGTAAAATGTATGCTTTCGATGATGGGATACATCAATAATAAACTTCGTTTACCGCTTGTACCGACACGCATTACCACAATGGAAAAAATGCGGAATGTATTGGATAATTTGAATATAAAATATTAATATTGAACCAAGATTTATAAGATTAAAGGATTAGCAAGATTATAAAAAAGCTTGTTAATCCTTTAATTTTGTAAATTCTAATTCAGACTTTTTATTTAGCTCCGTCAAGAATTGTTTTAACCACATCAGCTGTAATAGTTCCGTTTTCGCCTAACCGAGCGCCACGCTCACGAAAACGAGCTACTATTTTCTCACACACATCAGCACCAATGCCATGTTCCGATAATTTTATTTTTAATGGTAACGAACGGAAAAATTGCTCTGTTTTTTCGATAGCAAGTTCTATTTTTTTATCTTCGTTTGCTTCGGTAATGTTCCAAACGCGCTCGGCAAATTGTATCAATTTTTTGCGTTTTTCGTCTTTCATCACACGCAACAACGACGGTTCAACCATAACCAGCGTTTCGGCATGTGTTAAGCCTGTTAATGCCGTGATTTCGTGTCCGATAAGATGCGTTGACCAATCCTGATAAACACCCATCGAAATAAAACCATTCAACGCCATCGTAGCGGTAAGCATAAAATTAGCCATCTGTTCATAATTGTGTTGATTCGCGCGAATTTTCGGCGCTGTTTCAATCAAGGTCAACAATACGCCTTCTGCCCATCTGTCCATTAGCGGCGAATTGTTTTTGTCCACCATATATTGCTCCATCACGTGCACAAAAGTATCGGCAACACCGCACGCTACTTGAAACGGCGGAAGTGAGAAAGTCGTTTCCGGATCTAAAATAGAAAACTGTGGATAATCCGAATAAAACGGGAATTTTTCATCTGTCGCGTCATTTGAAATCACAGAACCTCTGTTCATTTCCGAACCTGTGGCAGGAAGTGTAAGTACAGAAGCATAAGGAACCATTTTTTTAATCAACGATTCGTTGAGCACCAATTCCCACGCATCGCCCGTATATGGAATGGCAGATGCAATCAGTTTTGTGCCGTCGAGCACGGAGCCGCCGCCCACTGCTACAATGAAATCTACCTTTTCTTTTTTCCCTAATTCAATAGCTTTTCGCAACGTTTCTACTCTCGGATTCGGTTCGATGCCCCAAAATTCGATGCAGTCGTGATGTTTGAGAGCCGACTTTACTTGCTCATACACACCGTTTTGCTTCACACTTCCGCCACCAAAAGTAATCAGGATTTTTTTGTTGTTGGGA
>Ga0099364_10009069_pt1 | contig 13870 bp, 15 predicted proteins | sample TergutTh196P3_FD_73070 | JGI IMG/M metagenome (GOLD analysis project Ga0099364, IMG submission 73070) | Microcerotermes parvus P3 segment gut microbial communities from Pointe-Noire, Republic of the Congo - Th196 P3 | ecosystem: Host-associated > Arthropoda: Insects > Digestive system > Gut ...
GCGCGACGTTTCCGTCGGCGCGAAGTTGAACTCGGTTATTATATCGACCGCTTGCCGGTTAAACTCCTCGGGGTATGGGGAGTGAATGTCATAAGTCCGCAGCCCCGCCTCGACATGCCCAATAGGAATCCCGGAATAAAAACACGAAAGAGCCGCCGCAAAAGTCGTTGTTGTGTCTCCGTGAACAAGCACGACATCCGGCTGTTCGGCGCGGAGTATGTCCCGCATTCCTGCCATAACTTTTGCAGTAATATCAAACAGTGTCTGCCCGCTGTTCATTATTGACAGGTCAAAATCAGGTGTGACGCCGAAGGCTTGCAGCACAGAATCGAGCATTTCGCGGTGCTGTCCGGTTACACAAACAGCCGTATCGAAAATGCCATCCCTCCGCTTGAGTTCCAATACAAGCGGACACATCTTTATCGCCTCGGGCCTGGTGCCAAAGACAAGCATAATCTTCTTCATTTACTACAGATTCCAGCTAGAAAGGTATTTCTCCTGTTCCGGCGTAAGTCTGTCTATTGACAGTCCGCATGCTGCGAGCTTTTTGCAAGCAACATCGAAATCGATTTCTTCGGGAACCGGGATAACACCGATTGCAAGGTTTTTATGGTTTTTGGCTAGATACTGCGCTGACAGGGCCTGTATGGCGAAACTCATGTCCATGATTTCCACAGGATGGCCGTCTCCTGAAGCAAGATTTACGAGTCGCCCCTCGGCAAGAACGAAAACCGTTTTGCCATTCTTAAGGGCATACCCCATGATATTCGGCTTCTGCTCCTGCTTTTCGGCGTTTTTTTCCAGCCATGCGACGTCGACCTCCACATTGAAATGGCCTGCGTTGCAAAGAACCGCGCCATCCTTGAGCATCATAAAATGATGTTCCGTGATGACGTCGGCGCACCCTGTTGCGGTTATAAAAAGGTCTCCGTCTATGGCTGCGTTGTCCATCGTCATCACCTCGAAACCATCCATCATCGCTTCGAGCGCTTTTACCGGGTCGATTTCGGTTACTATGACTTTTGCGCCAAAACCTTTTGCGCGCATCGCAATCCCCTTGCCGCACCAGCCGTAACCGGCGATAACCACGTTTTTGCCGGCAACTATAAGATTTGTAGTCCTGTTGATGCCGTCCCAGACTGATTGCCCTGTACCATACCTATTGTCAAACAAGTACTTGCAATTGGCGTTGTTGACGGCAATCATCGGGAACTTCAGCGTTTTATCCGCCGCCATTGAATAAAGCCGCTTAATACCCGTCGTCGTCTCCTCGCAGCCACCGAAAACACCGGGTATAAGATTCTGCAACTTCGTGTGCATGATATTGACCAGATCTCCGCCATCGTCAATGATAATATTCGGTCCCGGCGACAGAGCCATAGTCAGATGCCGTTCATACTCCTCGGCAGCAGCGCCGTGCCATGCATAGACGTCAATGCCCCCTGCGGCAAGCGCCGCTGCAACGTCGTCTTGCGTAGACAGCGGGTTGCATCCGGTTGCATGCATTTCAGCGCCGCCGGCCGCAAGCGTGCGGCACAGACATGCAGTCTTTGCTTCCATATGTACCGACAGCGTTATCTTCACGTTTTTGAATGGCTTCGTTTTTTCAAAATCAGATTTTATAGCGCGCAATAGCGGCATGTTGCGCCATGCCCACGCTATCTTTTTCTCGCCCGACGGCGCAAAGGACACATTTCGTACTTCACTCATCTTGTGCCGATCCTTTCGCATATTTTGTTTATCTCATGAAAGACCCGTTGCCGGTCAATTGTCAAAAACTCCCTGTTTTCCACTAAGACGCGCCCCCCTGCTATGACAGTCTCGGCCTCAGCACCGCTTGCAGAATAAGCCAGGGCTGCCACAGGATCATTCACAGGCTGCATGTTCGGACAGTCAAGGTCAAGTATCGCGAGATCAGCGATATTGCCGGATTTTATTTCGCCGAGGTTATCATATCCCATAGCCAGCGCTCCGTTTTTTGTTGCAATTCTAAATCCTTCGCGCGCTGTTACAGCCAGCGCGTCATGGTTTACACCTTTGTGTATCAGCGTAAGCATTGACAAATCGCGGAACATGTTCAGCGAATTATTGCTCGCGGCGCTGTCAGTGCCAAGCGCAACCTTGACGCCTGCCTTTAGCATTTTAGGCACATGGGCTACACCGTTTGCCAGCTTGAGATTGCTTACAGGGTTTGTAACTACGTTTACGCCGCGCTCAGCCAGTATCCTTATATCGCCGTCAGTGAGATGCACGCAATGTGCGGCGACGGTCGTGTCAGTCAGCAGCCCGGTTCTATCTGCGAGCTCTATGGGCGTGCATCCGTATCTCTCCCTGATCGTTTCGATTTCGGTCAGGCTTTCAGCTAAATGCGTGTGTATTGGCAATCCACGCCGCTTCGCCTCTGCGGCAACCTCGCGTTGAAATCCTTCGTCACAAGTGTATGGCGCATGCGGGCCGAGCATGAAAGTGAGATTATCCCGGCCTTTCCAGTTGTCGATCTCATCAAGGACCTCGCGCAATTTACCCTCAGCGGCAGCTCCGTCACCCGTCATCCCGCGTGAATAGGCGCATCGAATACCTGATTCAGTAATAGCACGGACATAATCACCGGTGAAGTAGTACATGTCGATGAAAGACGTCGTCCCGGAGCGCAACATTTCCATCGCAGCAAGCAATACCCCCCAGTAAACATCATCTCCCTCAAGCTTTTCCTCAAGAGGAAAGATTTTCCCAAACAGCCAGTCATTAAACAGCAAATCATCCGCACAATTGCGGAAAGCTGTCATGCCCGCATGAGTATGCGCGTTTACAAGGCCGGGTATCAGCATTTTCCCTGCGCCGTATATTGTTTTGTCCGCTTTGAAACCCTCCGGCGCGGACGACGTCGATGCGATTATCCCGTCAGTGATGTAAACAGAGCAAGTCTCCACGCCTTCGGGCAAAACGGCAAGAATGTCCTTTACCAGAATGTTCATAGATTCCTCCAACTTATGTCTATTGCCTTTCAGCCAGCTCATGATACCACAATAACCCGGCATGTTCAATCTCTTTTGTTGTAAGACAAGCTCTCTATTTAAAAGATAAATTACTATTGATTGTCTTGTTTATTATGCTATATTTGTAACAGAATATTTTGTCATTACTTTGTTTCGGAGATAGTAAATTGCATATGAAAGCGAAAATTGAGCGATTTTTCGAGCTGAAAGAAAAGGGCACAAGCATTCCGACTGAACTGCTGGCCGGACTCACGACATTTTTGACGATGGCTTATATTCTTGTCGTCAATCCCAACATACTCAGCATTGCCGGCATGGATTGGGGTGCGGTATTCACTGCGACTGCGCTCTCCTCGATATTCACAACGCTGATGCTGGCGCTATATGCCAAGTACCCGTTTGCAGCCGCGCCGGGCATGGGAATCAACGCATTCTTCGCATTCACTATCGGGCTGACCTTCGGCTGGCAAATCGCGCTTATAGCGGTATTTGTCGAAGGCATATTATTTATACTGCTCTCGCTGATGAATATCCGCGAAGCCATTTTTGAAGCAATCCCAAAAAACCTGAAGCTTGCGGTCGGTGCGGGTATTGGCCTGTTTATTTCGTTTATCGGCTTTGTAAACGGCGGCGTCGTTGTTGCAAACATCCCCGACGCCCCGGTGACCATGGGCGACCTGAGCAGTATAACGGTTGTGCTTACCCTTGCAGGCATAGTAATCACCATGGCGCTGTTTGGCCTGAAAGTTAGGGGCGCGCTTCTGTGGGGCATTATACTGACATGGTTTGCAGGCATTGTTTGCCAGCTTACCGGCCTATATATCGTAAACGCCGAAGCGGGCATGCACTCCCTTATACCCGCCGGAATTTTCTCGCCCCCTCCGCCGGTCGCGGGATTTACCGTATTTTCCGCACTAAAGCATGTCAGCTCCGGCTTTGGCGTAGGGATTTTTGAGTTTATCGTTATAATGTTCGCATTTTTGTTCGTAGATGTATTCGATACCATTGGAGCAATCATCGGCCTGTCTGAAAAGGCGGGGCTTATAGATGAATACGGAAAACTTCCGCGTGTCAAACAGATTTTCCTATCCGATGCCGCAGGGACGGTGGTAGGCGCAGCGCTCGGCACATCCACGGTAACAACGTATATTGAGAGCGCAGCGGGCATTGCCGTGGGAGGCAAAACAGGCCTTACTGCTTTGGCGGTTTCCGTGCTATTCGCGATTGCGCTGTTTTTTTCTCCGATATTCTCCGCTATTCCGGTTTTTGCCACGGCTCCCGCGCTTGTGCTTGTAGGCTTTTTTATGCTGCAAAGCATAACTAAAATCGACTTCTCCGACCCCACGGAAGGCATACCCGCATTTTTCGCTATCGTCATGATGCCGCTTACTTATAACATTGCAGAAGGGATCGTGTTTGGCGTACTCAGTTACGTGATGCTAAAACTCATCACCGGAAAACGGGAGGACATAAGCGCAGTCATGGGGGTCATTGCCGTACTGTTTGTACTAAGATTCATATCACAAGCGGTTTTAGGCTACTGAAACGCTGCATTAATTCAAAATTAATAATTATTTAATTCCCTTTGCGGCAAAAACGTGGTATGATACCATTTCAAACAATAACAGGAGCTGAAGTGATTGCATACAGTCCACACCAGAAGCGTTTTCCCCGGCATTGGCTTGACGTGCGTGAAAACGGATAAATTCAAGACCGGCTGCTTATCTGTTAATCTGATAAGCAGTCTTAGGCGCGCAACGGCAGCAAGCTCCGCATTACTGCCGCAAGTCTTGCGCCGGGGTACAAAAGAGCTTCCGGACATGGAGCGCATAGCATCGGCGCTTGATGAGCTGTACGGCGCCCGAATCGAGCCAACCCTCAAAAAAAAGGGCGAACTGCAATGCATAGGGTTCTATGCCGACTTTCCCGACGACCGGTTTATCCCGGAGGCAGGCGGCGTCCTTGAGAAAACTATTTCCCTTACAGGCGGAATGCTCCTCTCACCTGTAATGCGCGGCAACCTCTTGCTCGAAGACTATATTGACAGCGAAAAGAAAAACCTCATTGACGATATCCGCGCAGGCATTAACGATAAACGCGGCTATGCTATCGACAGGCTGCTTGAAGAAATGTGCGCTGATGAAGCGTACGGCATAAATAAGCTCGGCAGCGAAGCTGAAGCGCGCGCCATAACGCCGGAATCTCTGACAGCCCACTACCACGAGCAGCTCAAAAACTCAAGAATCGAAATATTCTACTGCGGATCGGCTGAACCGGAAAGAGTCGAATCAGCGCTGCGATCGGCTCTGCTTGGCCTATCGGAGAGAAGCGGCATAAACACGCCGCAAACGGAAATTGTGCTTTACCCGCCGGACAATTCGCCTAAGATCATAAAGGAAACGCTTGACGTATCACAGGGCAAGTTGGCTGTCGGGTTCAGGCTGGGCAAAGCAATGAAAGACGCCCCCGACTATCCGGCGATGATGGTTTTCAACGCAGTTTACGGCTCAAGCGTCACATCAAAACTCTTTCTCAACGTACGTGAGAAACTGGCGTTATGCTACTACGCCGGCTCAGCTCTTGACAAACATAAAGGCGTCATGATCGTTTCGTCCGGCATTGATTTTTCTAAATACCAAACCGCCTTGGATGAAATCATCGCGCAGCTCGGACACATCAAAAACGGAGACGTCAGCGATATAGAACTGCTTTCGGCAAAGCGGACCGTCATAACCGCGATAAAATCAGCCATGGACCGGCCTTCGGGGCTTTTAGAGCTCTATTTTGACAGCCTGATCGCAGCCGAACGCTACGACCCTGAAAAACTGTGTGAAATGATTGAAAAAGTAACGCCTGACAACGTCGTTGAAACAGCCGGTGAAATCGAGACGGACACCATATATTTCCTGACCGGCGAGGGGGGCGTTGATGATGCATGAACATAAAGAATACCCGCTGATCGGAGAGCAAATCTATACCGGGAAACTATCAAACGGACTATCTGTTTTTGCAGTGCCGAAAAGCGGTTTTCACAAGTGTTTCGCCTTTTTCGCAGCAGATTACGGCGGCGCTGACCGGCGCTTCAAGAAAGCCGGAAACTGGTTCGACACGCCCGCAGGCGTTGCTCATTTTCTGGAACATGAAATGTTTGACATGGAGTACGGCAATGCTTTGACAAAACTATCAATGGGCGGCGCCAATCCTAACGCCTACACGTCAGCAGAAATCACGGCATACTATTTTGAGTGCATAGATGATTTCTCCGAAAACCTTGAAACACTGCTGGAATTCGTATCAACGCCGCATTTTTCACCCGAGAGCGTTGAAAAGGAACATGGCATTATCAGCCAGGAAATACTTATGGCTGAAGACGACCCTGATTACTGCGTGTACTACAACTTGATGAAATCGCTGTTCCGTCACAATCCACTCCGCGATTCAGTAGCAGGCACCATTGACAGCATTGCAAGAATTACGGACGAAACGCTCCGCGACTGCCATAATGCCTTTTACAGCCCGTCAAACATGGCTTTGTGCGTCGCGGGCTGCGTAGGGCTTTCCCAAGTAATCGATATTGCGCAAAAGGTTTTGCCGAAACAACCCGGCGAGGCTCCGGGGCGGGACTACGGCATCCGCGAGGAACTCGGCCCGGAGGCTGTCTTCATCAGCAAAGCTATGGAGGTCAGTCAGCCAATATTCCTTGCCGGATGCAAGTCAGAGCCCGCCGCCCATGGCCGTGATGACCTGCGTCTTGACCTCGTGAGCGCGCTTGCCCTTGAAATCCTTGCAGGGCACTCCTCGCCTCTTTACATCAGGCTATACAGCGAGGGGCTGATATGCAGCGATTTTGCCGCGTCCTTTGATTCCGCCGCAGGTACCGCTTACTCGATGTTCGGAGGAGAATCGGGCGACCCTGAGCGCGTTTTTGAAGAGGTTAAGGCAGAGATACAAAAACTCTCGCTGAGCGGCCCGGACAAAGGGCTGTTCGCCCGAACTAAAAAAGCCGCTATTGGCAGTCAGATACGTTCCCTTAACTCCCTTGAAGCAATTTGCGTAAGCATTGCCGGAGGGCATTTTAGAGGGTATGACGCTTTTGAAGCTGCTGAACTGCTCGCATCGGTTACGGAGGAAGACGTAGCTGCGTTCTACCGCGAACGCCTGATACCCGATAATATGGCAATATCGATTATTACCCCGAAAGAGGTGTAAGTTGCTTGAATTCTGTTGAGATATCATTTCCGCTTTTTGGCGAGGGGTTTTCTTTTAACCCCCCCGGCTATGTTAATGTATTCGGCTTCAATCTCTACCTGTACAGCCTTTTCATCACCCTTGGTTTTATTCTGGCCGGGTTGTATCTGTACAAACGCCGCGACGTGTTGGATTTGACGCAGGACAACGTGCTTGATCTTATCATTATGGCTGTCCCATGCGGAATCGTAGGCGCAAGGATATACTTCGCAGTATTTAATTCTTCCGACTACTTCGGGCCGGGCAACTGGCTTAACATATTCAGGGTACGCGAAGGCGGCTTGGCCGTCTACGGCGGCGTGATTGGCGGAGCTATTGCATTTTATGTGTACAGCCGCATAAAAAAAATACCTGTCGGCAAACTCTTTGACGCGGCGGGCTTTGGCCTTTTTATCGGGCAAGCGGTAGGCCGTTGGGGGAATTTTTTCAACCGTGAGGCTTTCGGCACCGTGACTGACTTGCCGTGGAAAATGGGGCTCGAAGGGTATGCAAGCGTCGTCTATGTACATCCAACATTCCTTTACGAATCGCTTTGGAACGCCGCCGGCCTGGTGCTTATGCACATTTTCTCGAAGAAGAACGAAGCAAAGTACCATGGGCAGTATTTCTTGCTTTATGTAGCATGGTACGGGTTTGGCCGGTATATGATCGAAAGTATACGAACCGACAGCCTGTTCGTTTCCGGGACCGATATACGCATTTCGCAGCTTCTCGCCGCGCTGTCGTTTTCCACCGCCGCCGTACTTCTGCTCCGCAACCGCTTGCGCGGTAAAAGCAATATGGACAACTCCGAAGAACATAATAATAATATGGAGGTTATATAAATGGCAAAATACGAAGATTTGAAACAAAAGGCAAAAGACGCTATCGAGACGATTGCGGACGTGTCCGCAGAAGCAATCAAAGTTGCCGAGGAGAAAGCGAGAATACTCGCAAAAAAGGCCAAGCTGAATGCTGAGATAACACATGAAAAAGCAATAATCAGACGCCTTAAAATCAAAATAGGCAACAAATACTACGACCTGCACAAAGACGATCCCGAAGAAGCGCTTAGAGAAGAATGCGATGGCATCACCGACTCGCTCACCCGCATCGACGCTAAGAAAAAAGAAATTGAGGAGTTGAAAAACAGCAATACGTGCTGTGAGGGCGACTCGGAGTGTTGCGGCTCCTCACATGACAAAGACGAAAAAGACAATAATCCGTAGGAATAGTTTTAAAACGTAACTGCTCAAAAACCGGTGAGGATGGCAATTTCTGTTCACGCAAAGCGCAAGCAAGGACGGTGGAGCGTTCGCGAGTTGGCGCATGGACGCGCCGCCGAGCGATTGCGGGAACAGAAATTGCCGTCCGAGCGCAAGGTTTTGAGCAGTTACTACCTTAGCTTCTCAAACATATCGGGGCGGCGGTCGCTTGTTCTTATAAGCGACTGCCGCTTTCTCCATTCTTTTATATTCTCATGATGCCCGGAGAGCAGAACCTCCGGCACGCGCCTGCCCATCCAAACCTCAGGCCGCGTGTACTGAGGGTGTTCGAGCAAGCCGTCCCAATGGCTTTCATCCGTGAAACACTCCTCATCCGGTAAGACGCCGGGGACTAGACGGCATACAGCATCCGCCACAGCCATAGCCGGTATCTCGCCCCCGGTCAGCACAAAATCACCTATCGACAGTTCCTCGTCAACACATTCCTCAATAAACCGCTCATCTACCCCTTCATACCGCCCGCACACTATAATAAGCCTGTCGTGCTCGCTTTGTAGGCGGCGTGCGTCTGCCTGAGTGAAAGTTTTTCCGCATGGAGACATGAATATTGTATGAATCCGGCGTCCGGCTTCTTCGCATATATGTTTCCAACAGTCATATAGCGGCTGCGCGAGCATCAAGCAGCCGCGCCCTCCGCCGTAGGGATAGTCGTCTACCTGTCTTTGCTTGTTCGCTGTGAAATCACGTATTTGATGACACTCGACGCGGATAAACCCACGCTCCTGGCCGCGCCCCAAAATACTTTCACAAAGCATATCCCCGACGACGTCGGGGAACAAAGTCATAATGTCGATCCGCATATGCTACATTCCTTCTATTAGCCGCAGCTTGATATAGCCCGCATCTATGTTGGTTTCTATGATAAAGTCAGCAACAGCAGGGACGAGTATTTCACGCTCTCCCCTTATGACATAAACATTGTTTGCCGGCAGGGAAAGAACGTCGGCAACCATGCCAAGGCCCTGTCCTGTTTCAGCATCTATCGCGCTAAGGCCAATAAGGTCTGTGACATAATGCCGCCCTTCCTCTAGCAGCACGTCGCCTCTGTCGATGAAAACGGTTTTGTTCTTCAGCCTGATAGCCCCGTCTATATCCGAAACTCCGCTAAGTGCGGCTATGACGAAGCGCTTATGCACCCTTGCCGAGAGAACCTCTACCGGCGCCCCGTCAATGTAAAGATGCTTGAAGCCTGCCAAAAAATCCGGGGAGTCCGCCCATGGATGGATTCTTACCTCTCCGCGCACCCCGTGGGTGTTGACTATTTTCCCGGCTTCGAGAAGTCTGGTTTTCATATCTTATTTCAATCGACGATATCAACGCTAATGCGTTTCCCCTGCCTCTGGGCGACAGAACGCATGAGCGCGCGTATTTCCTTGGCAATGCGGCCCTGACGGCCTATCACCTTGCCGACGTCGGACGGGTTTACCCGCAGCTCAAATACTGTTTCGGATTCCGTCTCACGTTCCGTGACTGTCACATCATCAGGATTATCCACGAGATTTTGTGCGATATAAAGCAGCAAATCTTTCATTTGGAACCTCTCTTAAATCGCATCGGCTTTTTTAAGCAGAGCCTTGACTGTGTCTGTTGGCTGCGCGCCGTTCTTGATCCAATACTGCGCGCGCTCCGCATTGACCTTTATTTCCGATGGTGAAGCGAGCGGGTCATATGTCCCGATCTCCTCAATGCACCTGCCGTCGCGGGGCGACTTTGAATCTGCGACGACGATCCTGTAAAAAGGATTCTTTTTTGCACCCATCCTGCGAAGTCTGATTTTTACCATGTTCCTTATACCTCCAAATAATTTCTTATTTCCAAGAAAACCCTTTCCCGCCGAACATGGCGGGCAGTTTTCCTTTTGACATCTGCTTTGTCATTGCTTGCATCATATCAAACTGTTTGAGCAACCTGTTTATATCTACGACAGCCGTTCCGCTTCCGGCAGCGATGCGTTTTTTTCGGCTGCTGTTCAAAACAGACGGGTTATCACGTTCGTGCGGCGTCATCGACAGGATAATAGCCTCAGTTTTGCTCAGCATGCTGTTGTCTATCGATGCGCCGGCAAGAGCCTTAGCATCGACACCCGGCAGCATTCCTGCTATGTCGGACAAACCACCCATCGACTTTAGAGAAATTAGCTGATCGTAGTAATCGGTCAGCGTAAACTTGTTTTTCATCAGCTTGGCCGTCATTTCCTGAGCTTTTTTCTCATCGAATGCCTGCTCAGCCTTTTCGATAAGCGTCAGGATGTCTCCCATGCCAAGTATGCGCGAAGCGATTCTATCGGGGTGGAACGGCTCAAACTGATCGAGCTTTTCTCCAATGCCCGCAAATTTTATCGGCTTCCCCGTGACCGCCCTGACCGACAGCGCCGCTCCGCCTCTGGCATCTCCGTCAAGCTTCGTGAGCATTACGCTGTCAATGCCAAGCGCATCGTTGAATGCTGATGCCGCGTTTACGGCATCCTGCCCGATCATTGCATCGACTACAAGCATTATCTCAGTCGGGTTTACGGCGGCTTTTATTGCTTTCAGCTCGTCTACAAGAGCATCATCAATATGAAGCCGTCCTGCCGTGTCGAGGAAAACGATGTCATTCCCGTTTTTATTTGCGTGCACGACCGATGCCTTTGCGATTTCTACAGGGTTTTTCATCCCCATTTCAAACACAGGTATTTGAAGCTGCTTCCCGACTGTCTGGAGCTGCAGAATTGCTGCCGGACGGTAAATGTCGCATGCGGCAAGCAGCGGGTTTTTGCCATGATGCTTTCGCATGTAGGCTGCGAGCTTAGCTCCGTTCGTCGTTTTTCCGGCGCCTTGAAGCCCGATAAGCATGACGACGGTCGGCGGCTTTGGCGAGATATTGAGTTTTGCATTTTCGCCGCCCATCAGCGTGCATAACTCCTCGTTGACTATTTTTATAACCATCTGCGCGGGAGTGAGGCTTTCCAGCACATCGGCGCCCAAAGACCGCTCGCTGACAGTATTCACGAACTCACGCACAACTTTGAAACCAACATCCGCCTCAAGCAGCGCGAGACGCACTTCGCGCATCGCTTCTTTGATGTCGGCTTCTTTTAATCGTCCCTTGCCGCGCAGCTTCTTAAACGCGGCGTTTAGTTTCTCGGACAAGCTCTCAAATGCCATACTACCCTTTCAGCGCTTCAAGCGTCGTAACAAGTTTGTTTGCTAAACCGGCTGATTCATCTTTGCCGCCTGATAACCTGAGCAGCTCGCGGGCCAAATCAACAGCCATCTCAATGTCTGCGCGCATGCTGTGCCATCTTTTTACTACGCCGGTTTTCAGCTCCATCTCAGCAAGCGACTTTTCCGCGCGGGTGATCACATCATATACCCCCTGCCGCGAGATGCCGGCTTTTTCGGCAATTTCAGACAGCGACAGGTCTTCGTTATGGTAGAGGTCGAAATACTCGCGTTGCTTCTCGGTGAGCAAGTCTCCAAAAAAATCGAACAACATTGTCATCAGGAGAGTTTCATCATCCATTTTCCATCTCTCTATGTAAAGTGATAATACTTGACGCTCATGCATTCTATCTCAGATTTGCAGCTAAGTCAAGTGTAAAACATTAACAAAAAGTGTCTATCCAGCACCCTGTCAAATATGCTTTATGCAGTGCCGAAGAAAGGCGTGTTGTGCATCGCAGTGAGGGAATTCCGGCTACTGTCACGGAACTGACCGAACGCAGAGGCATAACACGCCTTTCCTCGGCACGGATGGCACAAGACCTGAATAGTTACAAACATTAAACTATATTTGCTTGCGTAAGATATTTGGAATGGTGTATAATGTGCAATGATATGTGACAACGGGAGGTTGAGTAGAAGGATATGGGGTATTTTGAAAAGCAGATAAAAACAAAGACTGTGTACGAAGGCCTGATTGTGAATATCAGGAGCGATGTTGCTGAAATACAAAACGGCAAGCATGTTCCTCGCGAAGTCGTCGAGCATCCGGGCGGAGTCGGCATAGTGCCGGTGACGCATGACAATAAAGTGCTGATGGTGCGGCAATATAGATATCCTATGGAAGAAGAACTCCTTGAGATACCTGCCGGCAAGCTTGGGGAAGGTGAAAAACCCATTGACTGCGCGGTGCGGGAGTTGTCTGAAGAAACAGGCTGTACAGCAGGGCAGATAGTGGATTTGGGCGCAATATACCCATCTCCCGGATTCTGCAAAGAAACGCTATATCTCTACCTCGCGCTTGATTTGCAGCAAGGGGAAATTCATCTTGACGAGGACGAGTTTCTTAGCGTAGAGCCTGTCAGTATAGATGAACTAATAGATGCAATCATGGCAAACGAACTGCCTGATGCAAAATCAGTAATCGGGATTATGAAAGCTAAGAAATATCTTGAAGGGAAGGGGGGGTTATTATGAGCAAGAGGGTATTAATCGTTGATGATGAAAAAAACATTGTCGATATACTGAGCTTCAATCTTAAAAAAGAAGGTTTTGACATTATTACAGCGTATGACGGAGAGGCTGCTATCGACCAATACATGAGAAGCAACCCGAACCTTATACTGCTTGATGTGATGTTGCCCCTGCTTGACGGATTCGACGTATGCCGTCGGATACGCGAAATCGACAAAAAAACGCCTATTATCATGCTAACAGCGCGCGAGGAAGAAACAGACAAAGTGCTTGGCCTTGATATTGGCGCGGACGACTATATTACAAAGCCATTCTCCCTGCGAGAGCTTCAGGCGCGCATAAAGGCGAATATCCGCAGAATGGATGCTCATGCATCAGAGGAAAACGCCGGCAACCCGGGCGGCCTGGTTATCGACAGCGAGCGTTTCGACGCTTTCATCAATGGCAAGGCAGCGGAACTTACCCAACGTGAGTTTGAGCTTATCAGCTTTCTGTGCGTGAACCCGGATAAGGTTTTTTCACGGGAGGAATTGTTGAATAAAGTATGGCAGTACGATTACTTTGGAGATTTACGCGCGGTGGATGTCGCGATTAGAAGGCTGCGCGAGAAAATCGAGGAAGATCCCAGCCAGCCGAGGTATGTAATGACAAAAAGAGGCGTAGGATACTACTATAGTCCCTCCGGGGGGGGATCGGTTTGAGTAAAAGCTTACAGGTAAAACTTGTTTTTGTTATGCTATTGATAATAGTGCTGCTAATGATAGTAGTGCTCGTTTTTCTTATCCAAGGGGTGCAGGACTTTTACGAGGCGCAGTTTTACAAACAGATGGAAGAAGTGTTCACACAAACGGAGCTTTACAGCGAACTGCAGCTTGCAGCAGAAGAGAGCACCGCCGTTACGCGCATGGATGAGGTGCTATTGCTTTTTTCGGGGGAACTCGGGATTGACAGAAGCATAAGGCAC
>Ga0099364_10009070_pt1 | contig 13870 bp, 7 predicted proteins | sample TergutTh196P3_FD_73070 | JGI IMG/M metagenome (GOLD analysis project Ga0099364, IMG submission 73070) | Microcerotermes parvus P3 segment gut microbial communities from Pointe-Noire, Republic of the Congo - Th196 P3 | ecosystem: Host-associated > Arthropoda: Insects > Digestive system > Gut ...
TTCTTCCCATCACTTTACAAAGCCGCAGTCTTTACACTTGCCTTTTTTGTCGAACCTGTGTTTTTTGCGCACAGACTGCTCGTAATTACAGCCTTTGCACTTTTTAATCTCGTTGTGTTCCGCCGTGGTAGCGCGGGTGTAACGTACCTTTTTGCCATCGGAAAATTTCCCGCCGGTGGAGTGCTTTTTACGCACAGAATTGTTGTAGCTACAGCCCTTGCACTTTTTTATTTCGTTGTGTTCTGCCGCGGTGGCGCGGGTGTATTGCACCTTAACTCCTATGCCAAAAAGCCCGCCGTAGGAGTGCGCTTTGTCCTTGCCTGTCTGTCCGCAGCCGCACTTTACCGTGTGTAGTGTGCTTCTTTTTGCGTTGCTGGAGGGATAGGTGCCGAATTTGTCAAACTTGTGCTTCTCAGTAGAGAACAAACCACAGACACACAACCTCCAGTGTTGTTTTGCATCGAGCCAATTACACACATTTGTAGCATCCCCTTTTTTTGCATGCTTTTTATGCGCTCCGGTCATTACTTCCATGCCAAGCCTTTCAGGATTAGTCAGTTCACCTATCTCTTCATTGTACATAAGTCTTCCATAATTTTTAGTCTCCTTCAAATCACCAAGACCGTAGGCGTGGCCGATTTCGTGTGCCATTACTCGAGCCTGCTGATAAGGGGATAGAGTACGGAAAGGTTTACGTGCCTCCTTAGATGTATTTACGAAAATAGACCATATGCTAATGTGTTCCTTTTTATGGGATGTAAATGTTATTGCTATAACTCGCGGTAGTTTGTCCATAGATAATTCGCCCACAACATTGTATGATTTAGATTTCTCCTTCATATCAATATAATTTCCCCATAGTTTTATACCTGCCTTGAAATGTGTATCATATTTCCTCCTGATTGCTTCGGACTCGTATTTGTAAGAGGATTTTTTGCCATTGGCGTGCTTAAATCCTTCAGCGAACACCCATCCCGGATTATTTCTATCGGCCTCTTTGTCTTTTGGTGTTTTTACATTTTGTATACTATGGGAAAGTGCAACTGCACCTGCTGTAACAATCAATACGGTTATTATCGCCACAATTCTTTTGATTTTCATTCTATTATCCCCCTATCCCTTAATTTGTCATCTTCTCTTTGCCTAAAAATCTCATCTCCTAGTGTCCGATACTCTGAAATCCTATGTAGAATGGTATTCTCAAACGCCTCTGCCCTATACAAATATACGCTGTCGCTAATCCCCTGAAAAGCATTTAGTTCATCAAATCCATCCGGGTATTCTAAAGACAAACCCAATTTGTAGTCATATTCCCCTTCCAATTTATCAGGAAAAGTATATGTTGCCAAGGCTTTTTCAAAGAGCATGTCCTTGAGGTTTTGAGGAATATCGTCTATATAGTCAATCCAATTGTGGTCCTGGGGAGCTTCGTCTTCAAAATTAAAAACAGATTCTGAATTTTCCTCCATATATTCAAGATACAATTCAGCGTAAACAGGGCTTTTTAACACAGCTTCTCTTGGTTCAAATGCCCCCTGATATTCAGAGCCATTAACATTATGAACACGAACCCATTCAACCCCCAAATGATACCCTGCAGCTACGTAATTGTCGTCGTTTATCCCGAAGGCATCGGCTTTTGAAATTCTTTCGCTGTCGTATTCTTTCAGCTCTCTGTCAAGCCAATGAGGCACCTCGTAATAACCCCCATTTTTCCTTATGAAATGATACATTGGAGATATTACGGCATAGTCACTGATGGCAGTTAAATCATATATCCATTTACCCTCCATAACCGTTGATGCCAAGCACCCAAAGATCATGTATGTATCACCTTCAACTAAGGCTGGATCCATATCGCTGTAAATCCCATAAGATGAATGAGTCGTATAAACGGTGATTGTATCACCAAGGTCAATGCGATGGTCAATATCTTTGATGTAATACACTCTTTCTGTGGTCATATTGAAAAGGGTTGCATAATCGACCTTATGTTCCCCATTTTCTTTGTATTCCTCTCGTATTTCACGAATATTTGAGATTTTGCCCACGGCGGCAAAGTCATTATAGGGGTCGCAGTACAATCCTTCTTCTATAAATGGCAAATAACTTGCTGATGCCCCATAGCTTGGGGAGGTAGCTATCTCCTCCGGTGTCAACCGTTTCACCTGCACAACCCTCTGATTTTCCCCTTCGTAAATTACCCCCAGTTCATCAGGGTTGTCGTAGGGATGCCGGGTACCGCAAGCGGTTAATAATGCTGGAATTAACAGGTACAACGCTAGCTTTTTCATTGTCTTCATGGTAAAATTCCTCCTAAAATTTTAATTTTTCTGCATATTGTGCTAATTATAACGCGTATTTTACTGCCGGTCAAGTGAAATTTTCACAATAGCCACCTCTCTCTCTTTCTCTTGGAGGGCCAGTGGGCAGAGAAGTTGCCTAAATGAAACGGCGAAGCCTGCTCTGCCCGGTAAACAAAAAACGGCGCGCGGAGACACTCAGCTCTCCTACACGCCAAAAAATTACGTTTTCTGGGATTGCCACACCGCCCCCGGCCATGCTATACTTGAGGCAAGCCATGGCTGGTGGGGTTAAAATCCCATGCGTTCGTAGGAGGAGGTCTTAAAACGGTTGGTTCCTACGGCGTTCCGCGGGTGTTTGTCGCACCTTTGCGGACGCCGTGGCCGGTGTTTTGTTTACTCAAAATCGGCCCTCTGGTTGGCATTTTAACACTTCCCACCTGGGTTGTCAAGGGGGGTGGGGGAGGATTTCACATTATAAGCCCCCCCCGCGCGCTGGCATTGGGCGGGGGCTCTCAATATGTGGATTAATCCATCGTGTTCTCTAATAGCCGATCAATCAGCTGTGTGCCATCTCCCACCAAGCCACCCTTTTCACATTCTCGCTCACTGTATGGCCTCCCTGAACACTTCTGCTCGCGGCTGTCATACAATATATACGGCACAGCCCCGGCATCATGCCCTCGTGTGGAAATTAGAGTTTTGTGGTCGGATAAAATCAGAATACGAAATTCCTCGCCTAAATCGGAAAGTCCATCTAGAAGAGGCCCGAGGCATCTTTTGTCAATGCTTTCGATTGACTTGATTTTTCCCTCTAAATCGCCATTGTGGGTACATTCATCGGGGGCTTCAACGTGCAAAGCGGCAAAATCAAGCCCGCCTGACAAGCCCTTTAGCACAGCGGCGGCCTTGCCCTCGTAATTTGTGCTTATGTCCCCAGTTGCCCCCGCCACCTCGGCCACCTCCAGGCCAATTAACCTGGCGATCCCTCGAACCAAGGGTACCGCGGTTACCACTAGCCCTCCCGGGGCAAAGCGAGGCAATTTGGCAGCACTGCCCTCAGCCCAGAACCATATACAGTTTGCAGGCAACCGTCCCTTCGTCCTGCGTTCCTGGTTGATGGGGTGACCATCCAGTATACCATATGACAAGCCCATAAGACCCCGCAAGCCCCTTGCCCTGCCGGACTCTCCATGCGGCAGGAATTCCCCGATTTCACGGCTGATGTATTCATGGGGAGGGAATGTGCAAAAATCACTATCCAAAGACCTTCTATAGTTCCTTTGCACAGCAATGTGCCTGAATGATGGGGTTTTATAAAACTCTATACCGTTCTCCTGTGCTAATTGCCCGAATGTGCCATTGTCCGTCAGTGCATCCATAAGGGCAAGCGCATCTGAGCCATCGACAGAGCCTCCGCTGTGGGATAAAATTTTCTTTTTAGAAAAATCCCCGGCGTCATCAAGGGAGACCATATTACAACGAAAGGAAAAATCCCCCGGATTGAGGTCGATTCCCAACCCGGCGGCCTCCAAAGGAGAACGTCCAGAAAAAAACTCTTCCGGATTATATCCGAAAATGCTCAAAATAGCCGTATCTGAGCCGGGCTCAAGGCCCTTGGGGACAGTCATTGCCAAACCGGTCGTGCCACGGTTCGCCAATTTATCCATATTGGGGATATCCGCAAGCTCTAAGGGTGTTCTGCCTTGGCGTTCATGTATGGGGTTATCAGCCATACCATCGCCTATCAGGATGATATATTTCATAAAATCACTTGCCTGCCAAAGCCCGCTCAAGCCATACCGCGCCAACATCAATAGCATCATACAGACCGGGCTTTTCGCTTTTTTTAACTACCCTGTCGCGGCTTTTGAGTTCAGGATCGGTCAACTGGAGCTGAACTGAAACCCTGCTTGGAAGCTGTATCTCGCCGTTTTGTTTCATTTCAAGGATTTGCATCATGATGATATACTTATCCGCCATGCTACCATAATACACAAAACTGTCTTTGCGCCGGAGAGGATGCCCTTTATACATGAGGACATTACTTTTTTTCTTTGCAGCCAAACCCTTCACCCCTGCCAAAAAATTCGGACACCGGAAAATCCTTGTGACACAAAGCACACCGGAACGCCCTCCATACACACTAACATAAATTTCTCGATGTGTCAAACTCCCCTGGAGCTTGGGCACGTGTTTGTTCATGGTCACCGCATTTACTTTTTCGGAACGCATAAATGCGTTTCCTACAGCCTGTTTTCTGTAACTGGCAATAATATTGTTTCACCATTGGATATATATCGTTAAAATCCACGGCCTTCTCTATTTTTCTTAGCAAATGGTCTTTTGGTACAAGGTCTTCTATGCAGAAAAATGATATTTCATTTCTTGCATCACTGCTTCGTTCCAGCATTTTTATCACCCTGGCCTTTATATCACAAAAAGCCCGCCAAAGCGGGCTTTTTGTACAATGGGGTAGACTTTTTTGACAGTCTCCGGGAGCGGTCCAAAAGGACTGCTCCCGGGTTTTATTCACTGTTCCTCCGCCTCCAAGAGTTCTTTTGCAATGCGATAATACCACGCTGCCGCACCAGTATAGAGACTCCATCCGCCCCTGCCCAGGTGTTGCTCGTGAGCATATACATCGGCGGCAAGCATATATGGTTCGGCTTTGTAAATTGCCGGGTCATGGGTTTCAGGAAGGAGCATGGTTAGTATTTCCCGGGAGCTTTTTAGGTCCCCTATACGCAGAAAGCCCATTGCAAGCCAAACAGCAGCATGGGTGTATTGTCCGCCGTTTTCTCTCACTCCAGGGAGATAGCCTTTGATATATCCCGGGTCCTGCGGGCTCTTTCCGCTGAAAGGCGGATCTAAAACCTTAACTATTCCGTGCTTTTCATCTACTAAAAGCTCTTTTGCCTTGTTCAGTGCTGAATGAACTTTATCAAAAGGTATTCTATCGGGGAAGAGGGCTGAGAAGCTTTGGGCAATTGAGTCTATGCGGCACTCTTGGCTTGCTGAACCGCCAAGGGCCTCGCCGTTGTCATAAAAGCCGCGCAAAAACCATTCCCCATCCCATGCCGAAAGCGCGGCATCAGTCAGCCTATTTGCATAGGTCAGATACCATTCGGCTCTTTCGGTGTCGCCGCGTGTGCGGCAAATGGGTGCAAAACGCTCCAGGACATGGGCACAGAACCAAGTCAGCCAAACGCTCTCTCCTCTGCCTGCTGCCCCTACAAGATTCATACCATCGTTCCAGTCGCCAGAGCCAATTAGGCAAAGGCCATGGATTCCTGTTCCGCGTGTCAAAACAAGATCAACGGCACGATGGCAATGCTCATACACACTACCATGTTCATCCGAAAACACCGCCGTTTCATATCTGTCGCCGGCATCGGGAGAAAGAGGCTCCGAAGCTAAAAATGGCACCATTTGATCCAAAAGAGCACTATCCTTCGCTTTTTCTAAATATTCACAAACGGTATAGGGCAACCATAGTAAATCATCGCTGCACCGGGTACGTACACCTCTGCCCCCGGTTTTACCTCCGTTGCTTAAGGGATGCCACCAATGCATTACGTCACCTTCAAGGTATTGGTGGGCGCAGGCTCTCAAAATCTGTGTGCGTGTAAGCTTGGGCTGGGTATGCAGGGCGGCGCAGCTGTCCTGAAGCTGGTCACGGAAGCCGTATGCCCCTCCGCATTGATAGAGGGATGTTCTGGCAAAGAGCCTGCCCGCTATGACCTGATAGAGTGCATGACTTGACATATATCTGCCCAAAGCTTGTCCGCCGGGATCATCAATCTGCGAATGAGGCAGATTTTTATCCCTGCAAAGAGTTTCCCAATATGCCTTAGTAGCCTCAAAAGCCCGCTCCGCGCTTGTTAGAGTTGCAAGCTCCTGCAAAAGACTTACTCCTGGGGCATTTGCTGCTCCTCCTGAAATCAAAACTGCTCTCCAAACACCGTCAACTCCTGCCTGAAGGCTCATGGATACTTTTAAAACCCCGGGGAGAGCCGGGATTTGTTTGATTGGCAAGGAAGCGGCAAATACAAAGCATTGGGGGGCGAAGTCTAAGTTTTTCGGGTTTTCGGCCGTGATACAGCGATCGTTTACACTGTTAAACAGTATGGTTCCGGCGGTTTTGTGTCCGTCCGAAAGGAGAATGCGCGATTCCTGTAAGACTACAGGCTCGTTGACGCTGGAAATTTCAATTAATGTGACCAGTGCCATTCGCTCATGCGGAACAAACTGGGTTGTTTTCACTGTTGTCTGACCGATGCTTTTTTCCCAGCACGCCCAACCTGCTCCGTAAGTCACCGTGCAGTCGATATTATCCTGAGAGGCAAAGAGGGAAAAGCTTTTATCATCTATCCGCGCTTTGAGAGTTACTCCGCCTTCTGCGGTTAGAGGGTCGGCATTCCAGGGCGTTATTTTATTTTCCCGCGAATTTTTCCAAAAGCTAAAGCCTGAGCCAGTTTCCGTAACCAATGCACCGAAACCCCTGTTTGATAAAATATGGCTCCAAGCCAGGGGAGGCAAATTGTTGGTTGTTCCAAACTGAAATGCACCATTATCTAACCATTGGAATGGCACCGTTTCCTGTTTGCCGGGGATGAAATTCGGGCAGAGAGGCAAAGGTTCCTCTGTTTCAGGTACAACCGGAACAGGAAGGCTTTCTCCGATTACTATGCGGGCGTTGGCGTATAACGCCTCTTGGCTTCCTTGCGGCAAAACGGTCAAGTCGCAGAGATGCACTCCCCCCTTGGCTGAGAGGAACCCCTCTGAATTGCAAGTCTTTAGGGTTTCCATTACAAAGGTTCGGACCGGACGGCGGTAATCCCCGCCGTCCTTGCAGAGAATAGCTAAGTCACATGAAAATCCGCATAAGGAAAGGTAACGGTGCTGGCGAATGGTTTTCCCTAAGCGCGATAAATTGTCCGCGTCAAATGCAGTTATCAATACAATCGGCTCATCACCCGAAATTCCGGTTACCCACAGTCCGGGAAGCCCTAACCTTAAGCCCTTTTCAATATCCGCGAATCGCCCCTCTTTACCCTCGTGGCTTTGACCAGTCCTGAAAAAAGGAAGGGTCAGTGCCGGGAGCCAGTCTATAGCTTGAGCGGCATCACCTTCAGCCAGATCTAAATGCCGGGCTGCTCTTTCATGTCGTGTGCCACCCGGAATAGGGGCAGATTCCGACCGTGCGCAAACTCTTTTGGCACTTGTCAAGGCATCGCTGGCACTTTGACCGCATGAGAGGGCAAATGTTACGCTAATACGCATTCCGGGCAAAATTTTCACAGGAACCCTTGCTAACACACAGGGGTCTAAAACCGCACCCTGAGTATTCCCGGATGGGCTTGCCGCGGCGTATTCTAGAACATCAGCACCCCCACGCCCCAAAGCCTTTTCCCGGGAAGTGTCATACTGGACATTTGGGGTGTCGCAGGAAAAGCAAAGCCAAAATTCACCTTGATTTTCTCTTGGCCGTCTACGAACTAGTACCGCCGAGTCCTCAATTTGTGTTTCTAAAAACAGCTTGGAGAAGCATGGGTGGGCCTCGAAATCATCTGCTGATTGTAATACTGGCTCAAAATATACACAGAGTATCCCGTTCATAACTTTTTCAGTTTTATTCTCCAAACGAACGGTACGGCGTTCGGCGGTTTCGTTTTCAGGCACATAAGCAGAAATGCGGCTTGAAAACCCTTCACTGTCATAGCTCCAACAGACCCTATGCCCCTCAAAGAGCGCACTGTATGCCTCCAATCCGCAGGTATTTTGTCCGGCGATCAGGCTGTGTGTTTTATCTTGTGATGCGAAAAGAAAACGTATACCGTGTGCCCTCCCTAAATCCTCGACAAGAAAACGAGTAAGCACCTGTCCACGGCAAACCGAACGGCTCATTCCGGTATCCGTGCATAGGAGATTATAAGCGTTATTACCCAAAAGAGCTATTGCAGGTGCACCGGGACGGAGTTCAGACCGGGCAAGTCCTCCGCCTCGGTTTTGCCCCATTCTTGATTTTTCCGGTACCTCCCGACCAGCCGGCTTAATAGTAGCAGCACCAACTGGGACACGTTCCTGCAAAAGCCCGGAAAAGGCACCCATTTCGGCATCGCGCATAAATCTTTTTTGCATGATATTTTCCTTCAATGCGTTGCAGACGGCTATGAGGCTCATCCCCAAATGATGGCTCATATAACAGCGGACCTCTTCAAACTTTTTATCTAGTGAAGCTCTTCTTGAGGGAGTAAAGTCTACCGATTCTATCAAACCGTATTTTCCCTCTGTGCCTAGCTTTTGAAATCTTCTTAAATTCTTAACCGATTCATGGGGATGAGTCAGGAGACTTAAAAAGCTTGAATATGGGGACACTACCCAATCCTTGCCTAGTCCACGCTTGAAGGCCAATGCCGGTGTGCCGTGTGCTTTGTACTGATAATTGAGTGCTGGGTCGAAGGAATAAAAGCAGCTTTCGCTCGCTCCCCAAGGTCCTCCCCATTTTGCAGACTGCTCCCTTTGGGCATAGACGGCAAAATCTAAAGACTCGCGCAGAAGAGAATTGTCGTAAACAGGCAGTAATAAATGCGGCATAAAATACTCAAACATGGTTCCTGTCCAGGAGGCCATACCCCTGAACCACCCCAAAGCAGTCTGGGCACGACCCAGCCTTTGCCAATGTTTTTTGTCAACCTCACCTCGGGCGGTAGAGATGTAGCTTGTCTGCCGCGCCTCGGAGGCAAGCAGATCATAATAACCTGTTTCTGAATCGGGATTGTCCATATCCCTGCAAATCACAAACAAACGTCGCTCAGGGTCATATAATGGTGTAAAATCGATAGCTGAATAGAGCTTCTCGGCGCGTTCGGCTAACTCTGCTCCGTGGGGCCATTCCAAAAGCCCCTGCCTTAAAGCGATCAGATAGCCGCAGAGATTGCCGGAGTCAACGGTGGAAACGCAGCGAGGGGACAAAGGTTCGAGTGTTCTGGTGTTGTACCAGTTATAGATATGACCGTGCCATTTTGGCAGACCTTCTACAGTGTTTAAAATGCTGCCGATTATTTCCTTGGCGCATTCCTTAGTACACAGCCCTAAATCTGCCGCCGCCAAGGCACAGAGAAGGGAAAGTCCTATATTGGTGGGAGAGGAGCGGCGTGCAAGACCTGCCGCCGGAGTCTCCTGCCAGTTATCCGGTATTAAAAAATTATCTTCCCGCCGGAGGTAATCCTCAAAATATTGCCACATCAGCTTGGCTTGGTGCATTAAAAAATCTTTGTCGGTGCCGGAGATATCTGTAGGCTGTTTTTTTGGCTGGGAAACGGCATAAGCGATAAATGGGGACAATGCCCATCCAACGCCCAAAACCCAACCACCTGGATTTGCCGAAAGACAGGCGGTCAGTACGCCGAGTATCATACCGGGAAACATTTTTCGTACAAATTCAATTGATTTAAAGCTAAAGCTTTCAGTTTGCTCTGCAGTGACCCATTCTAATAAATTCCTCTTGCTCACACTCAGTCTCCACATTGAAGCAATTATGGCGTGCATTGAAACAAATGCCTGATATGGCAAAAAAAGCAGCAGCAAAACAGTTTGGTATAATACAGCACGCCCGCCGGTGATTATGGCGGTATGATACCGGATCTTACCTCTTCGTCTGCGGAAAAGTGCCTCAAAGCCTTCAATCAAAAGATGAGATATGGTAGAAATCAAAGCCCCTGAAAAGAGCAAAACAAAGGTTTTGCCCGGCAGCAACGCACCTATAGTCAGTGCCAACCATGTGAAAACAGGAACAACACTCCGCCTAAGGGTATCAAAAAGCTTAAAGCGTGAAATTCCCGACAATGGATTTTTCTCTTTTCCGCCGCCGGGAAGAGGCACCGATGACAGCATCCAGCTTGCTGTCTGCCAATCCCCCCTTGTCCAGCGGTGCAAACGCTGTGACCAGGGCAAAAATCCGGATGGGTATCCGTCAGACAGCTCAACATCCTCTAAAAGCCCAGCACCCAGATATGCACCCTCCAGCAGATCGTGTGATAATATACGCATTTCCGGAAAACGATCGTCAAGGCATTGCAGGAATATATCTACATCGAAAATTCCCTTTCCGGTAAAATTCCCGCTGTTAAAAAGGTCGTGATATACCTCGCCTGTCATTCCGCTGTATGGGTCAAGCCCTCCCTGTCCAGCAAAAATCCGGGAAAACAGACTTTTTCCGGCGGCCTCTAGGTCAACCGCCATACGTGGTGCTAAAAGCCCATAGCCATGCTTGACCACCCCTTTTTTTTCGTCCATAACAGGCTTGTTTTGCCCATGCATCATACTGCCTACCATCAAACGGGCACTTCCCGGTGTCAGTACGGTATCAGAATCAAGGGTAATTACATATTTCACACCCTGCAAATACTCCAGACTGCCGCAATGGGCATTTACGCCGCTCTCTCTTCCGCGAAGAAAACGGCAAAGCTCTAAAACGGCACCACGCTTGCGCTCTTTTCCCATATATTTCTTGTCTGCCCGGACAAATTGAGGCTGGCGGGTAAATAGATAAAAATCCCCGCCGTATTTATCGTTAAGCCGCGCAACTGCATCAAAAGCTGTTTGAAAAACTTTTTCTTGGGCTTCTCCCGGAGGTTTTTTACTGTCTGGCAAATCGCAAAGCAATCCGAAAATCAAGTTTTTACCGGAATCTCTGTTGGCTTGGCGGTATGCCTCGATTTTTCTAGCAAAGTCTACTCCCTTTTTCTCATCGGCAAGTATTGCTGAAATTACACATAGAGTTTTGCCATCTGTCGGCAAGCCCTCTTTAAGTGCTAAACGAGGTATAGGGCGGGGAGGTATTAACCGGGTAGTTAGGGTATCCGCAATGTTTTTGCTCATGCCTGAAAAAGGAATAAGCAGGAGCAACCCCGACCAAATGCTCCCGGAAACCCAAGCGCAAAGAACTGAAGGGGCGACTGTAAGGGTAATAAACGCCGCAAAGTACAAAAAACGTGGAAGCCGGGAAGGCTGCCTTCCAAAAGGTTTTTCAAATAGATAAAAACCCACGTGACGCTCTCTGCTGGTTTTTGAGTTTTTGCACATTAATATTATTTTATTTGCTGTTTCCTCTTCACTTATGCCTCTCTTTTCCGCTATTCGTGACAAGGCGGTACGATAATGCGTCCTGGATTCCTCATCCATTTTGTCATAAAGCCCTGCAGGATCCCTGCAAAGAATTTTTTCCATAACGCTTTTGGATTGCAAAAGTACGGTAAAATCGGCGACTGACAAAAACCTTAAAGAGGTTATCAGCGCGCCTATTCGGCTCGATTGACGCGAATAGCTTTCGGCATCAGGCCGGGGCGTTTTTTTCAAGGAATCAAGAGTGAGGCGCAATTGACGGGCGATGAGTGCAATCTCTTGTATAATAACAGTTTTAAGCATGGGGATAAAGCACCAGAGTTCCCTCTCTGAAAGACCTCTGGTTTTTTGTGTTCCCTCTAAGAAAAGAGAAATGCGTTCATTTCCCAGGCTTGGGTCAGACCCAACTAATAGCCGGCACAGCTCATAGACATACGGCATATCGCTGCAAGCGGGCAGCTTGCCTGTCCCTATAAGCTCGGCATAGGCACCTTGCCCTTCTCTCTTGCATAGATACCTATTGTCCAAAAGCCACTCAAAGGCTCCGGTCAAGCCCTTGCCCTTTTCTCCCGATGCCTTAAGGGCGGCCCGGTCTATTTCACCAAGAGCCTTGGTTAGTGACACAACCGTATCGCTCAGGCTTATTTTAGCATCGTAGGGCAGCTTGCCAGCCTCAGCCTCTGCCCATTTTTCTAAGCTGTCTGTTTTAACATATTGATGGGATTCCAACAAAAGCTTCTCCCCCCATAATCCATAGAGGTTAGACCCCATTGCGCGTTTAGTTTTCCAGGAGGTCTTTTTTTCAGATAATCAGGGTTATTCTTGCCAAGACGGAAGAGAAGTATACATGCTTTAACTGAGGGCTGCTAAGCCTGGCTTGAACAGCCAATTTTCACGTCAAATGTGAACAAAGTGTTAATAATGTTACAAAAGTATTTTTTCCTATTGACATTTCCTTTACGATGTTTTAATATATGACCACCGCGAGGAAATCCCGCGGAAAAAATTTTTTTAGGAGGACCCCAAAATGAAGAAGATCCTTGCTATCGCGACCGCTAGCCTTATGCTGATCGGCCTTATGGCCGGCTGCGCCACTCCGACCCCCGAGCCAGTAGAAACCACACCAGTCGTTGACGATGTCATTCCTGGCGTAGATGATCTGGATCCCGGCGACGAGCCTGAAACAACCGATGACCCTGACACAACTGACGAGCCTGAAACAACCGATGACCCTGACACAACTGACGAGCCTGTAGCGTAATTAATCTAAAACATCAAAAAGCCCCATGGAGAAAGCTCTTCATGGGGCTTTTGGCAGACCATTAGCACCCTGCCATTATCTGTTTGCCAATATTGCTAAAATCAGCAAATGTGCCGGGTAAAACGACCAAAATAACCACTTGAACATTACCGAATCACTGCCCTTTTTCCCGGAATACAGGATGATTGGGATTAGAGCCAAAGGCGCGAAAAGGTGCATAAAGGCGATAAATGTAAACCCATGCTTAGCACCAAATAAAACCGCAGCCAAAACAAATCCGGCAGTGAGTGCCAATGACATGGCCCCAAACCTTTTTCTGAAACAATAGAAAATAAAAATATAATATATTCCAAACGCATCATAATCTGAGCGTATAAGCATTGCGATAATGGCAACGCCTATAATGGCAAGCAGAGCCGCCCCTTTTTGATTTTTCGCGCTGAAAAAGTCAAACAGGGAAACCCCTAACAACCCGAGAAACAGCGTGAATCCTACATTTTGACACTCAAAACTAAAAAGTTGACTGCCCCTTGTGTCAAATAAGCTGAACGGAACTATGCTGATAAAGGCAAAAACGGCTAGCCGGGCGAGATATTTTTTTACATTCCGGGTATGAAACAACCCTTCGGCAATCATAAAGCAAAACAGCGGCATTGCAATCCTGCCAATGCTACGCATAGTCAAATAAAGCCATTCGGGAAGCTCGGGCCGAAGGGCTAATCCGGTATGGTCGATAAGCATGGCGGTCATTGCGATAACCTTAATAACAAAAGCAGACATGGCTGACTTCACTCCAAATTTGTCTATGGGCGACATTGTATCATAAAGTGTTCTGTTTGTACATTCCTCACGGAATATTCCAGGGCAAGAGCATTTACTTTTCATCATGGGGGGATTATGGTAAACTAAACCCGGTGATGAAGAGATGGAGATAAACAATCAAAAAGAAGAGCTGCGAAAAATTCCGGATCCACGGCGACAATGGGGCAATTTGCGGCATAAGCTGGATGAAGTGTTAATCATTGGACTGTGTTCTGTCATCTGTTACGGCCAAGATTTTGAGGACATGGAAGACTTCAGGAAAGACCGTGAGGATTGGTTGCGGGAATTTCTTGAATTGCCGAACGGGATACCGGGTCACGACACGTTCCGGAGGGTATTTGAACGGTTAAATCCC
>Ga0099364_10009071_pt1 | contig 13869 bp, 10 predicted proteins | sample TergutTh196P3_FD_73070 | JGI IMG/M metagenome (GOLD analysis project Ga0099364, IMG submission 73070) | Microcerotermes parvus P3 segment gut microbial communities from Pointe-Noire, Republic of the Congo - Th196 P3 | ecosystem: Host-associated > Arthropoda: Insects > Digestive system > Gut ...
AACGTTGGTTGCTTGGAACGCATCAAGGAGGCATTGGACATGCTCACTTGGATTATTACCTTGATGAATTTACGTTTCGCTTCAACCGCCGCAATTCAAAATCTCGTGGTAAACTATTTTATCGTTTTCTCCAGCAAGCCGTTCAGGTCGATCCGGTAACATACGCCCAAATGATCGGCGGAAAAATCGATGAAAATCCACCATTTTAACTGGAGACAACTGGATACCCAGATTTTTGATTGGGTTTGTGTTCAAACATATACTTTATCTTACGAGAACCGCCGTGCGTTTCTACGCTACGATGAGGTTACTTTCTGTATATCTTATGTGTGTGTGATCCGTTTTTCGGCATGACTCTCGAACTCCCAGTCCACACCGCCGTCCTCTTTGTAGAGATCACTGGCCGGATCGAATTCAATGCCGCCCTTCATTGTCATCGCTGCGTATTTTTCCACCAAAGCATAGGCTTCTTGCCGGCTTGTTGCCTTGATCATGAAATCGCCGCGAAAAACAAATTCCGTGCGGATACGAAACTCTGTTTTTTCATTGTTATTCGCTATCATCACTCCTCAATTTTTCTAAAATCTCTTCGTTCGTAATGAGCTGATCAAAGAGGTGGGGGAATAAAGAATACTCCCACTGTGCCCCTTCTTGCACCTGTTTTGCTAATCCGCTGCATCCATCACGGATACATTGGGGTGTAAAAAAATCCGGTGTATCCCAAAAAGGACACAGAGCCTACAAGACTTCATGGAGATACACCGACTAAAAATGAAAACTAATTGTCTTCACCTTCATATAACGCAAAAATACGGGGAATTTAGTGGTCTGTAATTCCTCGCCGAGGAATTACGAAATGAAAAGACGGGAATTTACAGTCTCGCCAGGATAGCATCGCTGATTTCGACCGGTAGGCTGCTCTCGTCATAGAGGGGCATTTGACCATGTTTTTGAAGCAACGCATCGAGCACGACCGCCGTGTTCGCATCGGCAGTTTCGGCGGTGCTTGCAAAAAGTCTTGGATGAATCCGGGGCATTTCAAACGATGCCCCTTTCACAAGGTCCGGCAACAAGTCCTGCACTTCTTCAAACGGCAATGCCGCAAATTGCCCGGTGGTGTAGTATGTCCCGCTCGCCAATTTGTGAATGCTCTCTTCGGCAAGTTTTTGCACTTCCGGAATGAGCGGGGCACGCTGAGCAATCTGGAGCAAATCACATCGTTCCGAAAGAGAGGGGATATAATTCATTTCCGCTGCCTTCTCGAAAATATGATCGACCATCCCTTCTCGAAGAGAAATCTCCAAGTGCTCCGCATTCTTCTGGAGCCAATCTTTCGTCTGTTTCCAATCGTACTCCGTGCGGATTTGTCGAGGAGCAGACTCCATGTCGTCCATGAACGCGGAGGCGGACTTGATATCTTCCAGAATACCGTATCGCCGGGCAGCGTCTGTGATCTGTTTCTGATAAGATGCGTGAACCGCTGGCAAGGAATCACTGCATGCGAGTTTAATTGCAGAGAGCCATACATTTTCTTGACTGTTCATGCGGATACCGCTAGGATTGTCAGCAACAACCTCCTCGCCTCCCGCCTGCTTCGTTCCCACATAGTTCGGGATAGGGAACCCGAACTCCCGCATTGCATCCAAAACATATTCCACCGTTTTTTGCATGATTCCGATACGAAGTTTTACGGCATGTAGTCAGACCGACCTCCATCAGTATTATAGCGAACAGGATTATCCGCTCCGGTGCAGATTTTGCGAAGCCAAGAACAAACATGTCCTGTTGCATGATCAGCTGCTCTCGGATGGACAAACCCATTGGTACGTGTGTCCTCACTGCGGCTTTTCCGGGACAGGAGCCGAATATCTTGCCCGCGTGAACAATATCGAACCGGGGCAGCAGGTACAACTTCTTGTCGAACAGCACACGATTCCGCCAGTAGAGAGCGAGGATATTCTCATGTTCCGAAAGTTCAAAGAGACCTGGAGTACGCTCAAAGAGCAGTTTTCGTGTGCCGCCCCCTTTCGCCGCAATACGACCATTGCCTTCGCCGACATGTATGACCTGGACTATTACCCTCCGGCAAGCAGTTTCCGGCAGGGGGAGAAAATTGATTTTGAACGTTGGTTCAAACCAAGTCTGAAAGATAAGAGAAAATGCACCAGCCATTCCCGGCTCTTTCACGGTCCCTGGTCGAAGATCACCGCTATTCCACTCTACGATCTTCCATGCCATTTCAGCGGTATTCTTTTTGTGAATGGACATGAGCAAGAGAGTCCAAAATATGTCCTTCGGCGGTTAGATCCGATGACCGGAGGACAGTTTCTCTTCGATCCAGGCTTTTTAGGAACACGTGCACTCTGCCGCCCCGATCAAACTGCCGTCGTCATGAGTACCCAGTGGAAACTGACGCTGTCCCTGCAAGCCGCGATCTATCGGCAGGAGCATAAATATCCGCCCCTCTTGGCTTGGTTTCCTCAAGACCCACAGACCGGTATTCCCTATCAGTACAACTGGGCTGGTCTCAAAAATGTGCCGAAGGTCTTTTGGTCCAACCCCAAAGACATCGCCAATCTACGGGAGGCATGTGTTCAGAATGGGATGGTCTCTTACGCCTATTTCAACGAGACAGGACGGTTTGTTCCCCCGGAAAAACTGTACGGTGGGCTGATCCGGTCGATCATCAAAACTGCCGAGCCATGGCATAAAGCATTGACACGATACCTTGTAAGCGACCTTGAACGAATGGGAGAAAGACTGGATAAAATCAGTCTTCCGACCCGGATTATCGATCAATATCTTGAACACGTTCCCGAAAAAATCAGAGACCAAGTGGCGGCAAAAGGTGCCTTGGTCGAATCCGCAAAATATATCGACGGATACAGAATGCTTTCGAACTCCGACGGCTGGTGGAAACTGGGGAACGGATTGAAGCGATCATTGCTCTCCAATACCCGGTGTTCCTTAGAAAAGATCATCTACATCGCTGATGAAGAGCCGATCTGTCAAGGGAGAATTGTCATTGGCAACGAAGAATATCTCTTCACCGAAAAGGAAGAGATTTTTGAAAAGTATCCCATCCACACCGTGAAAAAAGTATGTGTCGAAAATAACTGCACCCAGTTTTTACGGATCAATATCCGAAATGAACAATACCTTCGCCTCGTCCGAGAGACCAGCCATCCCCGAACGATCTATTGCCGGGAAGGATACGGCTGGTCAAAAAAGGAATCCGCATTGCTGTTACCCAATGTGACGATTTCAGACATGACGGTGACGGATACCGCTCTTTCACTGCAAACGGGTCCCTTCCATAAACTGACGTTGGAACGGGTACAACCTATCGGAGAAGCACATCGCAACGCCATCGCCCATTTTGAAGAAGAGACACCAATCGTTTTTGCCCTATTCGCGGCGATCATTCCCGCCCTCTTGAGCCCAGCCTATCGGATGCAGCCGCCGCAGACGGTGATTGCAGGCGGCGATTTTATGCTCGTGAAACAAATTGGCGATATGCTCGGGGTCCCGCAGATGCAGCTCAAAGAGAAGGAAGAGATCGAACGGTACACAAAACTCCATCAATGCCCCTTCCTTGTCCGGCTTTCGCCCAGCCACAAGAAAAAAAGAGCATCCCACGAATGGGCAGATATTTTGGGGCTCAATACTCCGGCACTGATTGGAACTTCCATTACCGAGGCGATGGCGAGAATGTCCTATGGTCGTGCAAACCTTTTGCTCCTGCCGGGCACAAGGTTTTACCGATGGTTCGATGGTAAACTGCCAAAAATCTTTTTGGACTGCTTTATGGCTTGCCTGCGCCATCTCAGTCGGTTTGTTCTTGCTCCCCAAATCCATACCTTGGATTGGAATGATGATTTAATTGCTGAAACAAACCGGTTTTTTGCCGAAGAGGTCGGCGTTGCCCCTGCGAAAATCCTCTATGGCGGATATTACGATGGTCCCGACTACTTTTATGATTATGTCAATCTGCTCTGCCGGGCAGACATGCTCGTGCTGGATGGCGGTGCCAAGATATCCGTCATGGAACTGGCCGAAGGGTACAGACGGCATATCGGCATGTTCGACTTCCAACTTCTCTACGACGACCTTGCGAAGAGTCACGCCGTGGGAGAATACGACAGCAAAAAGAACACCCTTGAACTCCTGGGAGAACATCTTGCACAGAGCAAGAGGCGACTGGAAAAATTTTATGGAACGCTCCTACGAAACTGACCCGCCAGCTTTTTTGCTGGGGACTTTCCGATTCTTTTTTCGCAGAGTCTCGTTCAAGGCTTTGCCGGACTTGAAAACAACCACGGATTTCTCCTTGACTTTTACCGCTTCACCGGTTTTGGGATTGCGGGCCTTCCGGGGCTTGCGCTTTCTGACCTCAAAGACACCGAAGTTCCGTAATTCGATTCGCCCTTCCTCTACAAACGTTTCCGAGATGCTGTCGAGGACATGTTGCACAATATCCTTTGTCTGCAACTGCGTCAGGCGGAGTTTTTCGGAAACTTTTTGAACGAGGGCTCTTTTTGTCATGGAGATAAGTGTACTGCGCCTCCCTGTTTTAGCAATCGCCTCTGATGCTCATGCTAAAGCCATTGGTCCCCGGCATAGAGCAATTCCAATTCGGACATGATTGCCGTCTTCAAGGTTTCTGCCGTCGTGTGCAATGCCGGGATGGACGATATTTGATGAATAAGGGCGGCTAATTGTTCTTCGATGTATTCGTTCACCGCATTCGTTCGATCCGCCTGCTCCTTCATGACATTTTCATCGTAGGGGGTTATGTTGCCGTATGCCTCTTCCTCTTTGGCAAAGGTCAGTACCGAAGGCGGGGCAAGCAGCCCCTCACGTTTCACCATCGTTTTGCAATAGGCGACGATTTGTGAATCAAAAAAGTCTTCTTCTTGCGGCGGAAAGAGGAGCGTCGTCTCCATCATCGCCCATGCGAGGTCTTCAATATCAATTGGTTCGGCATAAGACCAATCCGTCCCATCTCCCAAGAGTCCATGCACCGTGAAAAGAAACGAGGGCAAACTACGAAAAAAATTGTCCGTCGTGAGCAACGCCATCCCTGCCATCAACTTCCCAAGATTATCGTCGGGAATCGCTGTCCCAAACCGCTCTTTGATTTCGATCTGCAACATCTCCGCCGTCCAAGGACCCTCTTCTCCCGAAAGAAAAGCATCCCCGAACCGGTCAATCATGAGGACAAGCAAGGTGGACGCGAAGGTCTCCTCGCTTGTGATGAGTGAAGCGGATCTGTCCAAGGGTTCAATCGATGCCGATATAGCTGTGGGTCACGCGGTAGTAATGATCAATCTTTTGCCCCGGCTCCGGCGGATCGACAAAGCCGATATCGAGCGGTTTCCCTTCTTTGTCGCAATAAATCGAAACACCCCGTTTATCGATCCCGACCTGGGAAATGCCGGCTTCCTTTTTGCAAAGATCGATCCCTTTGTCCATGATGGAACCAGACTGGGTGAAGTCCAAGGCATCGGAGGCATCGTGGGAGTGCACAATGAACGTTACTTCTGCCCGGCTGGCATCGGTGGGATTTCGAATTACTTTCGTGTGGATCATCGTGACGGATTGAGGAATTGCCTCGTGGACGGAGGTCGCGGGCGGTTCAAAGGGTGCTACGGACATGGTTGGGCTCCTTACATTGTTGGCTTGCTATCGTGTGACTTCTTGCGGCGGCTCCGAGTGCCGCCGATACACGACTTTGTATTTTAGCACGCCGACGGCTTGCTTCACTAATTTTGCGATTTCATCCGAACATTCTGCGAGTGCGAGCTTTGCCGAATGGAGTGCCGACCAGTCGATGTCCACCGGCTTTTGACATGACTTGCACGAGTTGGCTTGGATTTTTCGTTCCAACATTCGCACTTCATTCATCACCGGCAGTAATCGGGCAACCCTTGCATTGCGTGCCCATCGGAAGACCACATCGTCCGTTACAAGAATCGGAGCACTGTCAGCCATTTTGGGAAAATCATTCAAGACCGCAGCCTGTACCGACACCGCCGAAATCCTCGCCGGAGCATTTGACGAGGGGACTCTCACGAACCTTGTTTGACCGCGACCGCAGCACGTCATTGTGAATAGGACTTCAATTGTTCAATGTCTAAAAGGTCTTGTCCCAGCCGGGCAGCCGCTTGTTGAATCCATTCAACCGCCTCCATCACAAACGCCCGGTTTGGAAGGATGACATCAATGGCGGACCGCCGGAAAAAGGGCAACTTGTGCGTGTGGATATTGGGACGTTTTCCATCAACAGGATGATACGGTTTCCACACCGGCTGCCCTGCCGCATCTTCCGACCGGACATGGATGCTATTTTTCTGGGCATCAAAAACAAATGTGTCCGCCGCAAATTCATCAGGAGGGACTTCTTCCACACTGCTCACCCCGATGGGATATTCGGCAAGGTCTTCGACGGAACAGATCGTGATGAAACTTTCCCGCAAGGTTCGTTCAAAAGAATTAGGCGGCTCCACACAGCACAGAAAAATGGCGGCGGGTTCCTCCTTTTCGTCCCGGGCACGAAAAATCACCCGGGTCGCTCCATTCGACAAGGGACGCTTGATCGGGGCTGTTTCCACGGAAATGGTGAACATGAATATCATTGTAGCAGACGCGCTGATTCCTCGGCGAGGAATTATAAAAAAATCGTTTTACTCACGAAAACAAGGGGAATCGTAATTCCTCGCCGAGGAATTACGATTATTTTGCCCCGCCGCAAGGACCTCCCGAAACCTCATTTCCTGATTCCAGACGCATGATATTCACGAATGTTTCATTCCGCCGCATGTCCCGCAGGGTGGCCTCGGCTCCGAGGGAGCGGCAGCAGTTCTTGGAACGGCCTCTTGCGCCCCCGCAGCCCGGGAAATTGTACGGACACCATACTGCGGTGGTGCGGCTTGCCCTTGAGCCGGTAGGGACGATCCGGGACGTTCAGCAACTTTGTAGCTGGGGCATTGTCCGCTACAGTTGCGCAAACACGTATTCGGCATTCCCGCCTTGCATTTGATTTCGCGGCTGAAGACCATGCCTGCACACGGTCGCGGCTGAATATCCGCATGGGTACACACTCTTCCCATTGTTAATCCTCCGTACCTGATCCCTATCATTCACCATTTGCTCCGAAGAACAGAAATGGCGGAATATAAATGCTTTTCCACAAACTCTGCATCACTTTTGCCTTCCACTGTTTCCACTCTTCGTGGGCTGCCTGAAAGTCCAGGGTCATGCCCTGTACCTGCGCCATGGGCCTTTCATCCAGGCACCGCCCTACGGTGTAATCATACCCTTTCCTGACGGTATGCCCTGCGTAGAGGTGGCTGTACTCTCCCCAATGATCCGAGGGCGGACTCTTCCCATTGCCGGAAGGCATGGGATAAAACCAATCTTTTCGCACGTCGTCCATCAAGGTTGTCCCGTACCAGTCCTGGATTGTTAGACGAATAAACTTGACCTCTTTCGGATACGAAAAATAGGCATGCGCTCTCGCCGAGAAGGGATCCAACGTGAACTCGTCCATGAACTCCCATTTGGTCACGGGTTTATCATCCCTGCGTCCTTCCACCAGGATATGCCACGGCACAAGATATTCGTCAAACAGCTTGGGATCAAACTTGAACCCTGACGAATAATAGCCGCTTTGCACCCAGAAGACGGGTTTGTTCCATATGGCTGGCACGGAGATCGGATTGATGCAGCCCCGTACCATCTGCACTTCCGGCAACTCAATAAGCAATCGCAACTGATCTTCCGTGCCCGGACGACCGTAATTGCTTTTCCAAGAGTTGTTTTCCGGCACATAGTACCATGCGAGCAGTGTCCTGTTCGCTACGTAGAATTTATTATCCCCCACATCCCGCAAGCAATAGCGGCGGAGCTTGCCGTCCAAGTCGATGTCCGTCCACGTTTGAATGCTTGGGTGGAACAGGTCGGGATTGTAAATCTCTTCGGTGGGCGAATCATAATAGCCGTAATCATTCCCACCCGGAAACCATGCCCAATTTTCAAGCAGCCAAATATCCCCGGAACCTTCTGTGTCCTCCTCCAAAACGCCTGCCCCGAACCATTCGCATTTCGCATCATAGAAGTCAATACACTTGTAGGGATTTCTCCAGAGCGGGTTACTCCCATTTTTGTAACTGTAATAGTAATCGTCTTCATAACTGCCTTCGGGGAGCCAGCGGCAGGGCGGGTGAAAGCGAATACCCGTCGAAAGGTCGCCGACAAATTCAAAGTCCTGCCGATGATCGGTGATCCAGGTTGCTGCCACGCGGGCATGGAGTATGGCAATCTGATCTTGGATCGACTGGATCAATGGGGGACCGCCAGGAAGGGAACCAACGCCGGTCTCGTTCATGACGTTGAGCTGTGCTTCCAGTTCGGCAATGGTTTTGCGGATTTCGGTGCGGGCGGCTTCGATCTCTTCCGGCGGGGCACCGGCGTAAGGATTCCAGGCATCAGGGTTTTCCTTTCGCCTTTTATCGGTGAGATAAGGCCAGTCATATTTCATATCAGGGTGTTCCGCAAGGCACCATTTGACAGGCTTAATGATCGGAGAATCGAGTAACTGAAAGTGAGTCAACTGTCCCGCCCAGCGAAAGAATATCTCTTTGACGGAAGCGGGAGACTCCAGATTCACCACATATGGAACCCCGCCTTCGTAGAGGCGATTGTACGTGGACCAATAGGGAAGCCCGCATCCTCCGTAATGTCCAAAAGACCGCTTGTCCAAAATGTTTCGGTCGGGCTCCGAAAAATCAGCCGCTGTAAGTGTGCTGAACAAGAGTTCGTACTCCTCAGCATATTCCGGGAGTGTCAAGATTTGGAGTTCTTGTGAAGGACCGCTTTCGGGAAGCAAGCACTCCATTTCCTCCCGAATAATGCCGTTCAGAGGGCGATAGAACAATACTGCATAGACCTTGCGAGGTTCGCCGAACTGGAGCCGCACAACGGTGGAATCCAAAAGAGTCAAACGTTCCATATCGGCGGCTTGGATTCGGGAAACCGCTTGCCCGGAAGCATCTTTCATCAACCGCAGATAATGCGGCGGAAAATAGGACCGTGTTAAGGCCCACTTCCAGCCCGCCTCCATCGATTCTGGGCGTTCAGTATCGTCATTCCCGGAACTACTGGGATTCAATATCGGCTCGGCCATCCGCTGCCCGACGGTATGCGGCTGCAACAGTTCATCCTTCATTTCATAGCCGCCGTGCGTGTGGAGTCGAAAGGGAAGGGAGAGAGTCTCGAGCGATGCGGTGCTCTCCAGGTCAATTCCCGCTAAATCGTCCCGGATCAGCATGAGTGTTTGATGCCGGGGGATAAAGTTCGGTACCTGAAAGTCATCCTCCGGGTCTCTTTCCCAAAAGAGTTTTTTCAGATACAGATTGCAGTCCTCTTCCGACGGGCCGAACATGTAGGCCATGTCCACACATTTATAGGCGTTACCCGTTGCATGCAGGATATTGATTGTGGGGCGCGGAGTTGGAGAGATGATCATGAGGGTCTGACGATGGTAAACGTAAAAAACGGGATGTGCCGATGGTTGTTATCGCCGGTACGATAAAAGAGCGTCACACTGGTTGCGGTAAAATTGGACTCCAGGGTGATGCTCAACGTATCGTTGTAAGTGGTCGTCCAGTGTGTACCTGTGGTCACATTACTATGCGTCTGTGCAAAAATGCGTTGACCGATTGTTGGGGATGAACCGCTGGGTCGAATGAGAGTGCCATTGATTGTTACCCCAACGCATCGCACGGAAATGGAAGTGGTATTACTCTGGGCAACGGAAATGGTTTCTCCATACTTAACGCTCTGCGTTTGACCGCCGGAGGGTGTGACCAAAACATCCTGACATGCAATATCGACTCCTACTCCTGCAAGATATCCGCCCGAGAGAGGATTCCGAAAGAGTTCAAAGAGTTGGAGTTCCCCTACCAATGCCCGGATTTTTTCCAGACCGCCATCGCTGAAGGCATAGGTATCGGCGAGTCCCGGAATGTGAATCCGTAAACTGCGCATGCCGGATTCATCCACATTCTGATAGTATTGCCTCCCTTTATAGGGTTCGAAACTATAGTCCCTGCCGTCCGTCCAGGCATTCGCCCATCCGCCGTTGGACGCTCCTTGCGTGTAGAGCAGACGTTTTTTATCGGTCGGATTGGTGAAAGCCACCTTGTTGCGTCCCGACCTGCCCCAGCCATTCACGATATTCGTCAGGAGTGCCCCATTGTTTGCGAGCAGTTCGGTACTTGTCTTGCCCGCCGAGCCCGGCACTTCATTCCGGACGTTGAGAATCATATCCTGTCCGATGTTTGTCCATTGACTTGCGGTTCCCGTGCCTCCGGTGTATTGCAGCAATCGATAATCGTCGTACATGGTATCGACAATCATGATAATGGTCCCTTCGACGAGCGGATCGGTCTCACTTGTTTTGTAGATGGCCTGCTGGGCGGAGAGTGCGACGGAGTAGAGCGTGCCTCGCATCGTGTTATTGAGTGCCGTACTGACCACACCTGCCAGAGGAGCCCGTCCCAGTCCGAGATAACGCCATGCGCTAATCACGGCAATCGATTCATAATCAGCGGCTTCCCGAATCGTGGGTCCTGTATTGTGGGCGGTGGCGGACACGCCCACGACGAGTGCCGAAGCCGTGGAATAGTCCGCGACCATGCCGGTATCGTACCGAATCCCTATCAGGCGAGTCAGAGCCGGTCTTGAAGTCGTTGGAGTGGCCCCTTCGAGCGTGATGCCGAGAAAGGCAAGATGGACAAGAAAAGGGGAGGGTTTTCTGTTTCCGGTTGCATCCTGATTGACGAGTTGATAATCCCAGTATTCCGAGCCGCCGGCAGGATACCCTGCTACGGCACCGATCCCTGGATCGGGATTGTCGCCGTAGCCGTAATAATCGTCGATATTCATCGTCTCAAAGAGCCGGCCATCGCAGATAGGACTCACATAAAAACTTGCCGTTGGGTCAGAGACCACGAGCTGGGCATTGACCTGTGTACTCAACTGCCGGACGGTTTGATTGCCTTGCGAGAGATAGGAAGACCGACCCAACAGAGGATAGCCCGAATAAAATTGGAACTGACCGACTCGGAACGATGTGTTACTTGCGGCAATGGGGTCGGGCGATTTGGATGACCGGGTCGTGCAGACTTGCGTCACTCTGATCCGCAATTTTGTCCAAGGTCTCGGATTGATCGTGACATAATCGATGGAAACCACACCGGTTCTGTCCTGGTTCGTGGTCGTGGAGTCGAACTCGGACACTGCGCTGAGAACTTCCCACTCATTATTTTCATGCATCTTTTCCAGTTGCCCTTCAATCAAAAAGCCTACGGCAAGATTTTCACGTCCTTGTACGGTATAACTCCAACTGCGAATCATATAAGCACGGTCGAATTCGACGGTGAAGTCATGTGTGTCGGTTCCATTCAGTGTCGCAAGGTCACGGAGTTTCTTCCTGCCGTTGGCTGCGGTGAACGTAATGCCCATCCCGCCTTCATTCCCGAAGGCATCCGCTCTGCTGCGGTTATTGCGGTTAAATAAGGCCGGTGCTGAAGTCTTGAACTGAAAGTTAGGTGTCGGAGAAAAACCGGAATACCGGCTGTTGTGCACGCCCACGTTCGTAGGGACGCTCCGATCCACAATATCGATGATCTGTGTCTGTGCGGAAGGGTGTTTGCTATCAAAATGTGGGACAATTTCATTTCTGATGAGTTCGGGATAATAGACAGCGACCTTGAAGGAGCGGGCGATATTCCGCGTGGGACTACTGAGCCATGCTCCATTGACCAGCGCGGCGGGAACTTTACTGGTCGCTGTAACCCGGTAGACATCGAGATCTTTGGTCTGACTCTGGGCGTGAGTCAGTTTCAGCAAAAGGTTCTCTTCCGAGGACACCACCGATCGTCCCAAAGCGGACTCTTGGGTTCCCGTTAAACTCTCCACCCGGAGTCCCGTGGTGTTGCTTGCGCTATAAGCACTTGGCTCAATCTCTGCATCGGGGTTGGTGAGGAGCCAATGGTGCTGGACCCAGTTATTATCCCACTGGAGATAGGCATTACTGACTTTCAGAAAATGGGGATGCCGTACTTCAAATTGGATGCGGTGTGCCGTGGTTTCGACCCATTCTGTAGAGGGGGAATTCGCCGTGGGGCTCACTGGCTCAATATATTTCTGATACCGTGCGAACTGCACATAGAGTTCGTAAAAAGCGCGAAGATGCTCCGAAGTGGAGGTAACCGTAAAGGCAAGTTCTTTGGAATCGTTGATCTGCAACGTTCCAGTACCCCATGTCGGACTCAGTGTGGGAGCGACCGAAAGAGCTCCGGTGTCATTAGAGCCTCCGCCGTATTCGGATCCGCCCCCTTCTGTTCGGGAAATCGAAGCATTTCTATTCCCCTTCATATGAAATGTTGTCGATACGCTGCTTCCGCTTCCGTTGTAGTTCGGCGTGATATATCCCCATATAGAGTTTGCGTTGGTCACAGCGGCGGTACTTGCCGCAATCTCCTTCTTCACGAGCCAGTTCAGGCCGGTACCATTGGCAGGCGCGCCGGAAGGGCGGTTGTCGGTGCCCCGGATTTCATAATAGAGACCGATGTTACGGTACGTTGCAACGGTTCGATCAACCGAACCCGTAGGTGATGTCGCCCGAAAGGTCAGAGTGGGCCCTTGAGCCGTCCCCGCTTGCTGGGTGATGGGGGCCGCGGTGTATCGAATTTGGATCGTGTCATAAATGGTGTCCGGAGGTTCGCCGATGTCCGGGCAGCCTGCCGGACGTGTCTCGCTCGAAGCAAGAATCTGAATCTCATGGTTCTGATAGGTGATCGTTGTCCCGGAGTTGGCACCGTTTCCCGGATTGATCGTATAGCCTCGCTCAGAAGCAGAGGTGCCGACTCCCGTCCCGTATCCGCGCCGGCGGACATAGATAAGGCAAGTATAACTGTTATTCTGTTCGAGAATGACGAAGGGTTTGGAAATGGTGAAGTGCGAGGTGATCATCACTTCCATCGCAATGATGACCCGCTTGGAGCCTGACTGGAGAGTGAATGTGTGAACATTCGTTCCCAGAAAAGGATAGTCCGACCGGACGCATAAAGGGGTAACGGTTTCCCGGGTTCCTTCCAGACGGCCAATCGTAAAATACTCGGAAGGAAATCCGACGATTTTCCACAGGCGGTCCCGAAAGATGGAGAGGTCGGTACAGCGGTGGTCGTCATCAAAGGCAATTTCCAAAATCCGCGTTTGCGGCACATTTCGGTCTTTGGGATCTTTCGCATGGGGGGATGCCGCCGCCAGCGGCACGGCATAATCCATGAGCACCGGGACGATATAGGGTTCATCGGCGGTATCCGTCGTGAACAGGAGTGTCCTGTCGTACAAGCCATATGTGGTAAAGTTTGGATTCTTGTCCAGCCGCAGAATATCATTCCCTGCGCCTGAGGTTACGGGCACTCCGCTCTCCAGCCGACAGACGAATTTCTGGGTATCGTATTCGTAGAGTGCCCAGTGGCCGTTGCTCTCTACGATGCCGAGGGCGGAATAGTTATTTTCTTCATTGAGAAGAATCGGTTGAGGGGTGACGCGAATGGTGGTTGCCCTGTCCTGAAACACGAGCACCTCTTTTCGCCCCTGACAGTCTTCCCGCACCGGCTCGCGTCCCAGAAACAGCAGGGGAAATTCAATGATGCCTGTTCCTGAAGTCGAGACCAAGCGTCCGTCGAGCGATTGTACTGTCACCCCGTCGCAGCCGAGCGGGTTGGCTTCCAGCGTTACGGAGTAGAGACGTATCTTGGTATCGGAGACGGAAGAAAAGCTGGTTCCCGAAAG
>Ga0099364_10009072_pt1 | contig 13868 bp, 11 predicted proteins | sample TergutTh196P3_FD_73070 | JGI IMG/M metagenome (GOLD analysis project Ga0099364, IMG submission 73070) | Microcerotermes parvus P3 segment gut microbial communities from Pointe-Noire, Republic of the Congo - Th196 P3 | ecosystem: Host-associated > Arthropoda: Insects > Digestive system > Gut ...
GGTTGAAGAAGATGGCATATTATTTGGCAAAACATCCTGCACAGGACTTGCACTCGAAGATGAGCAGGAAAACCTCTCTGTTATATTGGCGAACCTCAACGAGCGACTTGGTACGAATTTTACGAATGAGGATAGGGTGTTAGAACAGATTGTGGCGGATATGGCAACGATTGACGAGTTGGTGCTTCGTGCAAAAAATCCTCTCGACCTATTCAAAATCATCTATGACAACACTATTATGGATGTTGTCCTAAGTCGCATGGCGAAAAATCAAGAATTCTGCGAAAATTATCTCGAAAACGAGGATTTCCGAAAAGAAATAGACAAGATACTATTGCCGCTTGTACATGGGCGGTTATCGGGAATGTAGGTGGGTATATGGATGTTTCGCAAATCAAAATAAAATGGAGCGGTACGGTTATCGCAATCTTAGCCACGTTCAAATGACAATCGTATACTCGCTTCAAATCCGTTTCCCAAAAACATCCCGCAAATGATTACGGCAAGAAGTTATCGGCAAAATACAAACCAATTTATGCGATTTGAAAAGATGGAGAGAGGAAAAGCAAATGTCAAGAGCCACATTTTTTGACGGACATTCGTTCAAAAAAGGAAAATTTACAACTCCAATGAATCAGATGAAGGAAACAGTTGATATGCGTGTGCAAAATTGGAGCTATGAAAGAATGCCAGAATATTTATGGATAGGTTTAATTTTGAAAAGATACACAAGAACACAAGGATTTCTAAAGATGAAACTTGTTCTTGATAAACTTCGAGAACTTGCGCCTTCTGTTAGAACGCCCAAAATGTCATTAATATTAGGTTTGGTCGAAAAAGAACAGCGTGAGTTTTTTCAATTCATAAACCAAACTGTTGGAATTGATGCACTAAAACCTCTAAGTTTGTTTTTAACAATTTCTCATTATCCTGTTTTCTCCTCAATCTATGGAGCAGGAATTATACAGGCAGATGAACACCTTGAAGAAATTGCGAATGTTATGAAAGAGATGTATCAAAATCAAGCTGAGTTTACAACCGATGTTAAATATATGGTTGTTTATTATTCTATCTCATGCGGTACTGTGCTTTTTCATAAGGAATTGGCGAATGGTATGTTCGAAAATCTTAATAAGTATGCTTTCACACAGCACTCTGAAGAGATTATGCGTGAATTACGCCCCACAGTCCGAAGTTTAGAGGGCAATTTCAGTTCAATTAGCGTTGACAATGTAGCAGAAAACGCTGGCGATTCAAACTTTGCAAAATTATTCTGGAATAAGGTGTCGAAAATGAGTGATTGTGAACTTTTGCATTTAAATTTTGAAACAGAAGAAAAAACTATTGAAAAAGCAAACAAAGTGTTGTCTTTGACAAGAGAACTTTTGTGTTATTACACGGATATTTTAAAGGCTTTTCGGACAGACGACGATAAATTGCTTGTTTTACTTGGAATTGCAACATATGCTTACAAGCGTTTCAAGGAACTTATCGAGCATAATTTACTTCACACAGTGTCCGGGAGAACAATAACACGTTGTGTTATTGAGTGTTATATTATGATGAAATATTTGTGTCAAGAAGAACCTAATCGACAAAACATATGGTTAGAATACCAAAATTATGGTATGGGACAGTACAAACTTATTTGCAAGAGGGTCAAAGAAAGTAGTGCTGATATGGATGACACACACTTAAATATTCCGATTATGGAGGCAATGGTCAATCATCGTATAAACGAAATGTATGTCGATATGGATACAAGTTATTTCGACAAACAAGGGATACGTGAAAAAAGCATAGCTGTTGGAGAAAAAGAATTATGGTCGCATTTTTACGACTATGATTCTGCCTTTGAGCATGGATTATGGGGGGGCAATACGTGAAAGTTCAATGTTAGAGTGTTGTAAAGTATCGCATCAGTTCCATAGCGTTCCTGATATAGACGACGAAATAAAAATGAAGAGCGTATTAGGTGACTGCCAATCAACGATGATAAAAATATTAGAATTCATTGTCGGGGTGTATGGCTATCCCGATGGATTTTCGATAGATGAGGTGAATTAAATGAATTTATTAAACGATGAATTAAAACGCTTGCAACGACAATATCGGGATATCCTTGAATTTGCTAAAAATAAAATAACGACCGAACCACAAACGCAAATCTTAAATGAAATTCTTATGTTTTGGTTTGAAAACAAAAAAGTTGTTGAGTGTGCGCTTAATTGGCTTTCTGTACTGCCATATGAAACGTTTATTTTCACTGCAGCAGTAAACCTTGATTATGACGAAATGGATTATATTCCATTTTTGATGCACGGTAGAAAGCACATCCTTGACGACCCTGTTTTTAAGTTTGCAATCGCTAACGATAGCTCTAAAGTGTTAGGGATTGAGTTTGAGAAAACCACGCTACACAATGTACAAGAGGCAATAAATGACAACATTAAAATTTTAGATAATCTCAACGAGTTAATTTATATCCTTCCCGTAAGCGATATATTCACCCCTCGTGAAAAAGAAACTGAAATTGCTACAGCGATGATATGCAGTATGTTCAACAGCAGCATAACAAGTTACCAGTCGTATATAGAACATTGTTCTAATATCAAAGATGTATTGAATCATCTCACTCCCGATGCGAGTTCAAAAATGGTGTTAAATGGTCCTGAAGATTTGAGAATTGACTTATCCAAAAGAATTGAGAAGTTTTGCAAAGAAGCTAAGCATCTCAAACTCGATATGTTCGAAAACGAAGCACATATGTTGTGGGTGGGGTTGTTTTCATATATACTTAGAGCGAGTAGCGTGTACCAGTTTTGTCACAAATATAAAACAGTGCCGTTTTTTAGATATGATATCGTTTGGCATTATTTTTCAATGATGTGCGATGCTTACGCACATAAAAACAATATAGAATTAGCCCGTGAATTGCAAATTTTATCGTTTAGAGCAAAAGTGTCGTTCACGAGCGGAAAGGTTCTTGACCGTAGCAAGTTTGAAAATATTTCAATAAACGAATTCATAAACGCAAAAGAAAGCTTCAACTTCGAGCATAAACTTCTCTGTGCAATGGACAAAACAAATGAAAATCAAGGCTTGATAAGTATAATGTGCGAAATATTCAGCGAATTTTACTTATATTTCAAAAGGCAGGAGAAACCAACTGTAACGACAGTAATTTAATAGTTCATCCCCACGTCCGCTTAAGTCAGAGACAGTGGCGAAATATATGAAAAGTGTTGCTTAGGTAAAGGTATTAAACCAATTGACGAGATTGCCATTCGTGAGCTATTTGATGAAATTTCAAATGGATAGGTTTCGTACTTGTAGGGGGTATGCACAATTTAATTATTCTCGTTTCCGCCGATTAAGGGGTGTGCAAAAATCTTGACTGCAACCGATGTAACTCCCAACCGTCCGCAATCGGCATAAAATTCCACAAATAAAAAGGAGCTTCGGCGGTTAGTGAATAACCGTGAAAGCCCTTTATTATTGCGGTTTCGAGGTGGATTTAGACTTTAAACCCTAAAATGAAATTGTATCAAAGTTGTAAGGGTTTTATCCAACACGATATTTCCATTGCGTGAAGAGTTGATAATCGCATTTTTTACCAACTCGACTGGCTTCATTGTGGGATGCTCTTCCGACTTTTTCGGTCGCTTAAATTCCCACAAATCCGAGTGCTTTTTATCGACTAATTGCACGAGCCGAGCCGCACCACTAAGCCATCCGTACCATATCGGTTCGTACTGCGTGTGATAGTCTTTTCGCCCCATAACAATGGAATCTTTCGCCCAAATAATCGTACTGCTCCAGTGATAATTATTTTCACGCATTGCGAGCATGACACTACCCCATTCAGCCGCCGACATCACCACATATGTGGGACAACCCGCCTTGCAAACACTACCCATTGTGCCAAAAACCTTGCACAAGAACTGGTAAAAATCCTCGGTCGACATACTGTCGTTGAGTATGGGACGTTTTTTCCAACTCGGATGTTCAGACGTTCCTAATCCAACGTTCCACGGCGGGTCTGTGAACACCATTTCCGCTTTTCGACCGTCCATCAAAACCGCTACATCAGCGGGTTCGGTGGAATCACCGCACATCAGCCGATGATTACCCAAGCACCAAATATCGCCACGTTTCGTGAACGGAACAGCCTCAACCTCGACCGTTTCTTCAGCGGGATTTTCACCCTCGCCCTTGATTTGATTTGCGATGCGGTTCGCCTCTTGATACACGCCATCACGCTCTTTGAGCGACCACCCCGTCACGTCGAGATTGAATCCCGCACCCTCAATTCGAGTGAATTCGCTCGCCAATTTCGGCATACACCAACTGCCCGTAATCTTGTTCAGCATGATATTTATGACCGCCTCACGGACTTCATCTTCGCCAATCACAGCACAATCAATTTCGCTCGCACCGAGGTGCTTCAAAACCTTGAAACGCTGATGACCACCGACAATTTTACCCGTCCGCCGATTCCAAATGATGGGGTCGATATATCCGAAATCCTCGATTGAACGGAGCAGTTGTTCGTATGGAATATCGCCCGCTTGCAAATCCGTGCGAGTGTGATATTCGGCGGGAATCAACTTGTCGACAGGGATTCTCTGCATTTTAATTTCGTACATTTTCGCTCCCCCTCGCTAATTTTTATTAGGCATATTAAATCTATCGCCACGTACGGTAAACATAAACTGCCATTTCGCCTCGCTGTCGTTGGTCATCAGCCGCTCGGAATTTCGTGAAACAATATCCCAAATCGGAGTCCACGTATCAAGCACCATTTTCTGCAACCGCTCCATCGCTTTGACGAAGTCGGTAATTTTCGGCAGTTCAGGAATGAAGTCGGGGTCACCCTCGGGCTTGCCGTTTTTGTCGACTGGCGGCGATGCCACGTTGGTGAAAATGCTGAGTTCAAACTGTGCTTGGATTAGGTGATATTTCGCCATCGCATGGTCGGCAATCAGCGAGCGTGGAATTAAATGCAAGCAGTTTGACGGTTCGAGATACTCCACGATTTCCCGATAAACGTCAATAGGCATCGGACTGAGCGGACAGATTTGACCGTCCATTTTCTTCATGACGTGGAGGTATTCGGGCGGCTGTCGTGGGTCGATTCCACCCTCGCCGAGAAATTCGATTTTTTTCAAGGGCTTTTTGCTTGCGTGTTTGTCAAGCACTCGGCTTTCTAAATTTTTCGGCTTGCGTCCTGCCCCTTTCCGAGCCCCTCCGTGCGGCATAATGCTCGCCTCCCCTCACCGAAGTTGATTTTTCCTGTGTTTTTAATTCTATGTCCGACTGCCTGTGAATATTCCCGATTTTTCGACAGCCTGTCCCGCTTGTAGACTGCTTTGGGGGGCTTTTCACACCAAATTCAAGGCTAAAGTAAACATCCCGCCGCACAAAACAGTTGAAAAAATGCGTTAATTAGCGATTTATTCAACTTTTCGGACAATCATGCAACGTAAAAAGCCCATGAACAGCGGGTTCACAGGCTTAAAACTTGATTGCAAAAATCTTGAAAAAGCAAAAATTTTGTACGTGACCCTCCGCCGGTCGTGGAAAAACAGGGAAATAGAGTTCATTCAGCCCCCTACCCAAGCTGACATAAGTCAGATTTAGGGCGGTCTGACTTGAAGTTAGATTCTCAGCGATGAGCTAATTAAACCCCCTAAAAAAGTACAAGCATGAACCGAAAGAACAAACTTTCTTCTTTTATTATATTCTTTTTTATTTTCAATCTTTTTTTGCGGAAAATGTCGATTTAAGGGTTGTAATTTCCGTAAAAATGTGTTATACTAATCATTATTCTCGACAAGGCACTGTCTTGTTGTAATGGTATGAGGTAAAAAATGTTCGACTTTCACACACATATATTTCCCGAAAACCTCGCTGAAAGAGCGACCTCCCACCTTGCGAAAACAAGCGGAAATATGCTCATATATTCGACAGGTACAAAAGACGACCTAATTCGCATAATGGACGAGAGCAAGGTCACAACTTCGGTTGTGCTGAACATCGCAACCAACGAAAAGCAGATGAAGAATGTCAACGATTTTGCAATTTCGGTGAACGGCTACAAAGGCAGACTTGTTTCGTTTGGTTCGGTGTATCCACATTCAGACGGGGCGGTTGAAGAGCTTCACAGACTTCGCGAAAACGGAATCAAGGGAATCAAACTCCACCCCGAATATCAAGACTTTTTTGTCGATGATGATAAACTTGCACCGCTGTACGAAACGCTGACGAAACTCGGAATGATTACCGTCTTTCATGCAGGAATGGACAACGGTTTCGCCGATAGCGGCAGAGCGTTTGCGGGGCGGTTCGCCGAGATGTTGAAAGTCCTCAAGTCACCTGTAGTTTTGGCTCACATGGGAGGTTACATGGAGTGGTTACAGGTAGAAAAATACTTAGTCGGACAGGACATATACTTCGACACATCGTTTTGCTTTAGTCGCATTCCGTTGCCGATTGCGAATCGGATTGTGAAGAACCACGATTGCGGTAAAATCCTGTTTGGAAGCGACATTCCGTGGAGTACACCGCTGTTGGAACGCCGTCTAATTGACGCTCTGGAAATCAGCGATGATGAGCGTGAGATGATTCTGTTTCGCAATGCAGAGAGGTTGTTGTTTGGGGAATTGCAATGAAAATTACAGTCATATCAGACACCCACGTCAACTACCGCCGACTAAAATGACAAGATTTATTTTAAGGAGATAAAGATGAAACGTATTAAAATAGCTATTTATCAATTAGGCGAAATAGGTGAAAGCAAATATCAAGACGAATGGAAGTTTATAAAAAAATTAGCAAAAGAAAATAAATCAGAAATATTTGACCTTAAATATGAAGGAGAAATTCCATTGCCTAAAAATTGTGATATGGGATGGTCTTATTCAAATGAAAATTTGCTTGCTACTATTGAAGAGCATAAAAACAATGAAGATGCAGACAAGATTTTATGCTTTGTTCATTTGCCGTTAGACAAAAATTTATTTTTGACAACTTTGAATAAGAAAATTATGGTTGCGACTTTTTATCAAGCAGATAAAATATTAAATAATGCAAATGTAAACTTAAAAAATTATATTTTGCTTTACTTGTATAAAATATCTGTTAATTATGTGTATAAAAATAACGGTATTTCTGATTTGCCTAAATTACGTCATAATGATACCCGAATTTGTTTGTTTGATTACTGCGGGAACAAAGAAGATATTATTTTCAAAGCCACAATGCCAAGATTATGCCCTGCTTGTGAAGATAAAATAAGGACAGTGTTTTTGAGTAAAGGTGTGAGTGGTCTTGCGGAGTTTGCAAAATTTTTAAGCTCATTAAACAACGAATTAAAACAAATAAAAAAGCCACTTTATTATCGTATAGTCGATAAAATAAAAAAGCACCCAATTGTCACTCTAATTATTACTATACTCACAACATTATTACTTAATGTTGTGTCATCATTGATTTATGATGCTATATTTAATTGAGGTAAAGAAAATGAAAATTGAAAATATCTGGAATCCCGCACTCGCCGATAAGCCGTTAGTCATCGGCGCGAAACCGCACGAACGCGGCGTGATTATGATTTATGACGATGGTGGGGTTTCGATGAAAATGGTTGAGTGCGGGTCGGAAATAAAAAGGAGCATTCAGATGAACATATTCACAATAGGCTACACAAAGAAATCCGCCGAGAGATTCTTCGAGTTAATCCGCACAAACGAGATTGACTTGTTAATAGACGTGCGGCGGTATAACTCCACGCAACTCGCAGGATTTTCCAAAAGCCGGGACTTGGAATACTTCCTCTCGCAAATCTGCAACTGTGAGTACACATGGGCTGTGCAATTCGCACCAACTGCCTCACTTTTAGATGATTACAAGAGCGGTAAAATTAACTGGGGCGAGTATGAAATCAGATACAACGATTTACTCAACAAGCAAGATTTCGACTTCTTTAAAGACTTTACAGACAAGCGAACCTGTCTGCTCTGTGCCGAAGATGTACCCAACTTCTGCCACCGCCGACTGCTTGCAGAGCGAATTTCGGCGACTTTTCCCAACACAGAGGTCACACATCTATGATTATTTCCGCAAAGTTGTCAAAAAAATTCTAAAAAAGGAGTACATCATGGCAAATTACACAGCTCTATCTCTATTAGACAATGAGCAAGAACAAACACAACATGGCAATGCAAAAGGTCAAATAGATGCTGTAAAAGCCGAATTCATCGAAACCCAAAGCCTGTCATGGGAAGAATTGTTCGATGGGTTTGACAAGCTGTACGCTATAACATACTCATCGGGAGTTGATTTTGTGTGCAAGTTACTGAGAAAGTTCGACAACGCACAAATCATTTTCGGCTCTGAAAATGTCATGTCTTTTACCTTTCAAGAAATCACTGCCTACCAATCAAAAATGATTGAGCGACTTAAAGAAAAGTCGAGTAAGAATAAAACCGACTTAATTTCCCGAATTGATGATGGTGCATTAAAATTGTTTGTGGCACGTAAGCAGTTATCGCACGAGAAAATATACATCTTGGAATCGACTGACGGTCGTAAGCGTGTAGTTATGGGTTCAGCGAATATGTCGAACTCGGCTTTTTCGGGTTCACAGCGTGAAAACATATGTTATATGGACGGTGACAGAGCGTTTGATTGGTATTTAGGCTGTTTTGAAGAATTGAAACAAAACAGTTCCGATAATATAAGTGCAAAGGCACTTATAGTCGGTGATTCCACCGAAAACGCAGAAACGAATATTGAAGAATTACCAATATCGCATACGGTAAAATACAACAAGGTATTAGCAATAGAGCCGAATGTAAGCCGAGAACTCGGGGAGGAAATACAATTTGTTCTTGACGTGAAGAGCCTTGCGGGGAAATACGCCCCGCTCATGCCGAAAACCGATAAAAAAGGGAAAATCATGCTTTCCCCCGAAATTGTGAAATTGACTCGACGTAAAATTGCAGATAATCTCACCCAAGAGAAAGAATTGCGTAGTGAATATCCGCAGTTGGTCATTAATATTCAAGCCTCCACGGTAACGCTTAATGATAACATTCTCGACCTTAATCCGTCAAAAGAAGATGTCGCAAATGACGTGAGTTTGTTCATTGAGTACATGAACGGTTACGAGCGTTTTCACGGCGATGTTGAACTAATGCAGGAACGATATTTTGAGTTTGCTAACTGGTTTTTCGCCACACCTTTTATGGCAACCATGCGTAATTACGCAGTTATGAACAATCAAGTGTTGTTGCCTTATCCTGTGTTTGGTCTTGTCTACGGGAAAAGCAAGGCAGGTAAAACAAGTTTTCTTGAAACGTTACTCAAAATGATGATTGGGCAAAAGACAAAAATCCCCGCTCCCGATTTTACACGCAGTTCGATTGAGGGGCTTAGACGTACCGTCAAGGGAGCACCGATTATAGTGGACGATTTAACGCAGTCGAGGTTTTTGGCTCATGCGGTTGAGACAATCAAGAACGATGACTTTGGTGTTGCCGACAGGCTTATGCACTATCCCGCCGTGATTATCAGTGCGAACGAAGACGTTAAGGCAGTGTCCCCCGAAATTGTCCGCCGCACTATAATTTGCCGTGTCGAGGCTGGGTTAAAAAACACTGAAATTATGAAGAGTAACACGGTCAGAAAAGTTCAGCGTAATGTGGGAACGGCATTTTATCGTGAGTATTTGCGGCGTATGCTTGAGATTGTCCCCGACTTGATTAACGACCTAAAGTCTGAGGATGATTTCGCACCCGATATACTTGAATCTTCTTCGAACATTATCTTTGACATTATCGGTAATTGTATTGCTCAAATGCCGTTTTACGTCCGCAAACTTAATTTAGAACACTATTTTGGCGAGAAAATCACGGGGCAATACGTCATAAAAGCAATCTGCAATGCGTGGAGAATTAACAAGAAAGCGTTTATTGTCGATAAAAAGACAGGGCAATTGCGTTATAACACGGGCGATTTCCATGAAGCTAACCGCATTATGAAGGAATTACCGGAAGATTTAGAGGCTCATAAATCTCGCGATTGGATTGTTATGGATTTGGCTCAAGCGTGTGAGTTTTTCGGTATTAATTTCAAGAAGCGAACTTTGTTTTGATTGGAGCGTTCAGATGATTATTTCCGCATCCCGCAGAACGGACATTCCCGCATTTTATGCCGACTGGTTCATCAATCGGCTGAATGAGGGGCATTGCCTTGTCAAAAATCCATTTAATCCGCAACAAATCCGCCGAGTGTCGCTACTCCCCGAAGACGTGGACGGTATTGTGCTGTGGTCTAAAAACGCTACTCCGTTACTGCCAAAACTGTCGGTACTCGAACCGTTCAAATACTACTTCCAACACTCGATTACACCGTATCATTCCGACCTCGAGAGTGGACTTGCCGACAAGAAAACAGTCGTAATCCCCGCCTTCATCGAACTTGCAAAACGCATCGGTGCGGAGCGTATGATTTGGCGATACGACCCGATTGTAATCAACGAGCGGTATACCCACAATTACCATGTTGGAGCGTTTTCACGGTTGTGTGAATTGCTTGCGGGAAGCACGAAAAAGTGCGTAATTAGCTTCGTGATTGAGTACAAGTCAGTGTCAAAAAATATGCGTGAAGTCGGTAGTCGGACATTGGATTTGCCGTATAAACTATTGTTGGTGAATGAGTTGTCGGAAATTGCAAAATCCTACGGAATTACGCTCCACGCTTGTTGCGAAGAGCTCGGACTGCCGCCGGTTTCCTGCGTTGATTCAACTATGTTTGGATTGACTCTGCCTCGTGATAAAAATCAGCGTGACGGTTGCAACTGTGCGGTCAGTGTTGACATCGGAGCGTATAATTCCTGCATGAACGGTTGTCGGTACTGCTATGCGAATCATGCCGAGGCTAAAGTCAGGGCGAATTATGCGGAGCATGATGTTGATTCGGAGATGTTGTTGGGGCGGTTGTAAAATCAAACCTTCTCTCTCTCGAATGCGGAGTTCAGCAATTGTAGATGAGTTGAACGGCGGCAAAAAAATTTTTCTCTCAAGCGTTGCTTTTAATGCTAAAATGTGTTATAATGAGAAAATCAGATTTTAGAAAATGCACTTTGGTGCAAGCGGAGGCAATAATTAAAACTTTAAAAACATGGAGGAAATAAAATGTCACGTAATTTTAATGAAAACACAAAAATTGGTAAATATTTTCAATTACTTTCAGATAACGAATTTCATTGTAGAAATTGTGCAGGAAGATTTATCAACTCATCACAACCTGCAGGTGATGGTGGCATTCAAGGGTTAAAAAGAGCAGGAATAGATATTGAAACCCGATATAATATATCGTGCAGCATCTGTGGCGTAAAGGGAGCTTGGGATAGATGGACTGGTAAGATTATTCATGCTTATTCTGCTTCTGGGATACCCGATGAATTAGCCGAGCGTATTATAAAATATTATAAAAATACCGATTCAATAGAGGGAAGAAGGAGGCAACCACATGAATTGGTTATTGACCATAGGTTTCCTATGAATCGTTGGATAGGCGAAGAGGATAAGAACTCTGTCGATATGCCAGAATCTGAAATACAACGGAAATTTCAATTACTTAAAAAAGATTCTTCTGGCAATCATAATAAACTTAAAACCGAAGCTTGTAACAAGTGTTTAAGAACGGGAAAACGTGGATATCCTATGGGCATAAAATTTTTTTATTTTGGAAATGAGAATTGGGATGATACTTTTCCAAGGTCAGGTGCAGAGGCGGAAAAGGGATGTATTGGGTGTGGGTGGTATGATTTCGAGCAATGGCGAAGTGCTTTAAATGGTATTTTTTAGAACAATCGTATGAAGGGGTTGACTTATCGGTCGTTCAGAGTTAATATATAATGAATACCCTATTAAAAGGAGACCAGTAACGAATGATGATAAAAACCGTAGGCAGTGTGTGTTCGGGGATTGAGGCGGCATCGGTCGCATGGAATCCACTCGGATTTAAGTTTGAATGGTTTTCGGAAATCGCAGATTTTCCGTCAGCTGTATTAAAAGAAAAGTACCCGCAAATTCCGAATCTCGGTGACATGACAGAAATTCCGAGTTTGCTTGCAAATAAAGCGATAACCGCTCCCGACATAATTTGTGGCGGGACACCTTGTCAGTCTTTCTCGCTCGCAGGGGGGAAAAGCGGGCTTAATGACCAACGAGGCAATCTCACATTAAGTTTTGTTGACATAGTTGAAACAAATGACAAAGTCCGATTAGAGCAGGGGCTTTCGCCGACCATTGCGCTTTGGGAAAATGTCGAAGGGGTACTCACAGACAAGACAAACGCTTTCGGTTGCTTGGTTTCGTTTTTGGCGGGATTAGATGAAATAATCAACATATCTCGTTGGGAGACGGCTGGAATTATCCGTGGAACAAAGAGGAATGTCGTATGGCGAGTGTTGGATGCTAAATACTTCGGTCTTCCGCAACAACGGCGGAGGCTTTACTTATTGGCAGGAGGGAAAGACTTCAATCCAGAAAATATCCTGTTCGAGCAGGGGACATCGACAATGCGTGAATACCCTGCATCGCAATTGAGATTCGCAAAGGAAGGTTGCAAATTTGAGGTATTTCGTGAATACACCGACTGCGTATATTCGGCATACGGAACAAAATGGAACGGGAATGCGGCGGCATATAACGGTTCGCTCTACGTTGTACAAAACGAACGGATTCGCAGATTGTTGCCTTTAGAATGTGAGCGGTTGATGGGATTCCCCGATGGGTACACCGACTTACCGAAAGCCAAACGTACAAACCGTTACCAAGCAATCGGCAATTCATGGGCAGTGCCTGTAATAAGGTGGATTGGCTCACGCATAAAAGACAGTGCTACAGAAAAACTTTCGCCATTGCAAATTGAGGGGAACATAGGCGAGGTCATTAACGTCACGAGCGGTTGTATAAACATTTCGCCACAGCCTAACGATTGTAAGTTTGGCGATATGTCTGACATCGTATCGTCCGATGCACCGGAAGAGATTTACATTTCGCCTACGGGTTGCTTTGGCATTATCAGACGTAAAAGAGAGCGAAACTTGCGGATTAATCCACGTTTAGAAGAGGTGTTGCTGAACATTTCGTCTATGTGGTCAGCCGAGGATATTGAAAAGCGGTCACGGGTTCAGAAACGTGGACGGTTTAGTGAGTCTGTCGATGGGAGTAGGTATGTGCAGATTGGACTTGAGGGGTAGAATATTATTGTTGATACAGGATTCGTTGGTTTTGATTATTTTGATGTGTATTGCAGTGATTGTGATACCGAGGTATTTAATATTCCTGTTTGCCAAATGACTAAATGCCCGATATGCGGTACGAGTTTGTCGCCTTGTGTTGTTTGTATTGATGAAACGGTGTGTTTACGAACACCACAAACACGTTGATTTACGGAGTTTGTTCACAGTGGGTAGGCAAGTGTTGTTGGGGGATTTGGAGTAAGCTAAAAGAGGAGGGCAAGGCTAATGGAAAATATAAATGTTTTGGGTATGATTTCGCAAGACTTTTCTTGTATTTTTGATATTCTGAAGGTTTTTGTTGACAATATCAAAAGAGGTTCAAAAAAAGCCGAATATGGTCAAGACGATGGTCGTAACACGTTCTTTACTACGAGTTTTTTGCAAGATATATCGGTTTTTGTTTATGAAATGATTAAAATCATACCAGACATCAAAACTGCTGTTGAACCCGAGCTTGTAGGTGACGACTTTTTCGGAGACCTTAAAAAAGTGCGTAACGCTATCCACATTAGAGAAAAAGGCTCATTTGAAAATCGTGCCAAAAGCATAA
>Ga0099364_10009073_pt1 | contig 13867 bp, 6 predicted proteins | sample TergutTh196P3_FD_73070 | JGI IMG/M metagenome (GOLD analysis project Ga0099364, IMG submission 73070) | Microcerotermes parvus P3 segment gut microbial communities from Pointe-Noire, Republic of the Congo - Th196 P3 | ecosystem: Host-associated > Arthropoda: Insects > Digestive system > Gut ...
TTCTCGGCATGTGCCCTTTATTTTCGGTTGCAGCCGGAGGGCATCGACTTTTGGGCGGATCAGCGTTGGCGGAACGCGATCATGCACTATCAGGAGGGCGATCTTTCACCGTCGGTCTATACCGTCTTTTTGCCTCAAAACCGGCGGCCGGTGAGTTACAATGAAGTCATGTCGATTTTCGCCCCGGATAGTGCGCCGATGGTTCCGTTGACATCCGGTATGCAATCGCTGTTACCGCATATTCCGGTGCCGACGATACCATAGGCATGAAGGGAATCTTTAATAACACCAAATTGCCCTTTGCGTCCCTTGCGCATTCCTTTGCGTCTTTGCGGTTAAAAAAAAGAGACACGCCCGGTACCCTTCACCGCCATCAACCTTGCCGGTTTTTCGGTTTGTATGCTGTGGAGTGCCGGGAAACATTCCAAAATCTTGCTTTGCGGTTTGCCTTTTTCCAATCTTGGTGTAGAGTATCCCTAGCCGAGCATGCGTGTTCGGTATGACCTTTTACCGTGAAATTGTTAAAGGGTTAAAAGACGAAGACCTATCCCCCCTATTTTAGGAGACAAGACCATGAGAAAGTTTGCCTTATTCTGCGCAGTTGCTCTGCTAGTTTCTTTTTTGAGTACCGGTTGTTCAACCAGCGGCAGCGGCAACGGTTTAACGAGTTGGTGCCGTACCGGTTCGCTGTTCCCCCAGTCGCAATCGCAGATGCCACAAAATGTTTACTTGACCGGCTCGTATTCAAGTTGTGATCCTTGCACCCCCATCGCATGTAATCCTTGCGAGCCTGTCGCGTGCAATCCTTGTGAACCCGTTTGCGATCCCTGCGTCCGCACTTTCACCACCCGTGCCCCAATACCGGGTCCTTTTTAATAGACCGTAAAGGGACATGAAGTTGTGCTTTGCGATTCCCTTGCGACCCTTGCGGTTAAAAACTTAACCGCAAAGACGCAAAGTTATTGCAAAGTACGCAAGGTTCAGGCTCCTGCCGCCTGCTTCCTGCTTCCTACCTCCTGCCGCCCCATTCCCCTTCCTATCTTGCCTAATCCATACAACCGGGCAAAAATTCAATTTCCCCCCTGCCGTTAGCCGATACCCTCCCGATAGGAAACTGTCCTGTAAAAATGGAATCGACAGGGTTATGGAAAACGGTCTTGGTAGTTTAGACAAGCAAGGGGGGGGGGGCAAGGTAGGTAGTTTTTTGCTCTCTTTTTTATTGCTCATTCTTGTTGCCCTGTTCTTGGGGATGTGGAGCGGGACGGTCGCGGCACAAACACCACCCGGTTTTACGGACTATACCTGCGAACACATCACACTCCGCGTAGCCAACGCGGGCACTGAACTGGACGGCGAGATCTGTGTTGATATTGCCTCGGAACTGTTAAATGCCGTGCAGGAAGCAGCACTGTATTTTAGCCAATTTGTAGATACAACACGCCCAGCTATAATTCAAGTAGGATTTGCCGACATTGATGCGAATGGTTATGCCTACGGAAATACCGCCTATAGTCCCACTTGGAACATAGTAATGATAAACTCTACTGTGAATTGGGATGCTCTTGCGCATCCTGCCGTGCATCCCACCGGTAGCCCTTTTACCAGCAGGTCGGCAATATACAAGACGATGGTACACGAGTTATGCCACAGTTTCGGGATAAGTGGACTTCCCAATACCGATGGCTACATAACAATTGCAACGGCTCCAACGGCAGTGGCGGTCAACCATGGAAGAAACATACGACTGCAAGTACGACAGAATGGTACTATCGACAGTGGGCATCTAGCGATAGGAAATGGAATCATTGATGTGTCTTCATGGTCGGGAGACCGCACATTTATGTCAGAGCTTGAATTAGCCATTCTTAAAGATCGCAATCTAATAGATACAAGCCTAAATTTAAAAAATCATTTTGGATATTCCGAGTATCGAGATGGACAGGACTTTACTCTTGATGGGAGTAACAATACTTTCGTTGCCAACGGTGTGCTATTTGACAGTAATGCGCAATTGGGCATCGGATTGCATATTGCTGGTGAATATGAGTATCTTAACCCTGGTGCCGCGACACCCACACTTTCTCCTGTTAACGAGTTTGGCAACACAATAACCCTGGATGCCGACATCTTTGCACGCGGTTATGGCGGGACGGGCATCCGCATTGAAAACAACCTCAACACTATTACGATTGCAGAGGACAGAACGGTCAGTGCTGACGGTGAATATGGCATCGGTGTTCTCACCACACGCGGAACCGGGACAGCCCTCATCAATCAAGGCGCGATTACAGCCACAGATGCGACGGGACGCGGGGTCTGGTTCAATGCCAATACAACCTCGTTCGACAATTCCGGTGAAATTGAGGGGGGAGAAGCAGCAATCTATATTAGTAGCGGTGTTAATATTGGTGCGATCAATTTCATGCAGGGAACTGACATCACGGGCAATATCTCTTCTAATTCAAACATCACCACTGCGTTAACCTTTGGTAAAAGAGCAAATGCGAATGGCACTGCATTAAACGTCGGCGATGACGATGATTTTGAGATTTTCATCACGGGAAACATCTCCGGTACAGGCACAGGTAACACCGGCAGGTTCACCCTTGAAACTTGGGGAGGCACCACTATTATTGCAGGAACCATCAATGCCATTTCGGGTATCGTTGGTCAGAGTACAGAGGATTCCACTCTCGTTCTGTCGGGCGATACTACTTTCACCGGTACTGCTGCGAACAACATGCAAGTTTTGAGCGGCGGTACGCTGGTGGCGGGCGACGACATCACCCTTACAGCAAACACTGTTCAGATTCAGTCGGGCGGTATGCTTTCCTTCGATAATGACGCAACAGGATTCACCACACTGGCAATCGCAGGAAACCTCAACATGCAGGGCGGCAGCGTATTGCAGGTAGGGGTTGGCGGTCTGTTCTCCGACACGATTATCGTTAGCCAGACCGCTACTATCGGAGCAATCACCATTGACTTGTTGAGTCTGTCATCCAGCGGCGACTACGAGATTATCACGGCGGCTTCGTTGTCCCAAACAGGTACGATAACCTTCACGGGATTTCCTACCATCGGACGAGTTACCGCAGATGCAACTGCCGAAGTGCAAAACAACGGTTTGTGGGTGAACGTCAGTTACACTTCTCTTGGTGATGGCAACCTATTCCTCACTTGGACAGCTACTCCCGGCAACAATACCTGGGATAGTATCTTGGAAAACTGGGATGATGATGATACCGGTGATTCCGTTGCGTTCATGGACGGCGATGTTGTAACGTTTGATGCAAGCGGCACGTATAACATCACCCTTTCCGCCCCCGTAATCGTTGCCGACATGATTGTAGAGGGGGAGGGCAACTGGACTTTCAACGGCAATATCACCGGCGGTACCGATTCTGATGACACGACACTTGACCCTACTCTTGATGGCATCACCGGCGGTTTAACGAAAACCGGCACCGGCTCGCTGACGCTAAATGGAACGAACATTTTTGAAGGCAATATCGAACTCAACGGCGGTATCACGACCGTCAGCAGCGGTTCATCGCTTACCAGTACGGACGGCGATGTTTCTGTCGCAGGGACATTAGCAGGCAGCGGTACGGTCGCGGCGGCAAATGTCAATGTGGGTGTAACCGGCAGACTCTCTCCCGGCGATAGCACGGGTGCCGCCGGTATGCTTTCTATTATCGGCTCTCTTGATATGGCAACAGGCAGTACATTAATCATTGACCTCGCTTCGGCAACTTCTTATGATAGGGTTGCTGTTACCGGCGATGTTACTGCTAATACAATCACCATCAACTTGTCAAACCTGTTGGATGGCACATACGCTCTCATTACTTCGACAGGAACGCTGACCAACACGGGTACCACACAAGTCCTGCACGACGGCGATACAATTCCCGCTACCGGACGGATGGTAACAACACCCACCATTCAGGTAGTAACCGATAACACGTTGCAACTGACCCTTGCCAGCACTCTTACAAACACCCTCCTCACTTGGACAGGTGATTCCGGTACTGACACTTGGAATACAACTTTGGAAAACTGGACGGGGACGGTGGGCAGTGATAACGTTACTGTTTTCGCTCCCGGCGATGCCGTGCTGTTTGATGATAACAGCGGAGGCAGCATCACCCTACAAGAATCCGGTGTAACCGTTGCCGATATGACCGTAGGCGGCACCGGTAACTGGACGTTCAGCGGCGGCAATATCACCGGCAGTACCACAGGTACAAACTATGCCGGTGCAACCGGCGGTTTAACGAAAACCGGCACCGGCTCGCTGACGCTAAATGGCACGAACATTTTTGAAGGCAGTATCGAACTCAACGGCGGTATCACGACCATTAGCAGCGGTTCATCGCTTACCACGAGCAGCAATGTTTCTGTTGCAGGGACATTAGCGGGCGGCGGTACGGTTGCGGCGACCGGTGTTAATGTGGGAGCAACCGGCACACTCTCTCCCGGCGATAGCATAGGGGCTATTGGTACATTGCTTATTAACGGCAATCTCAACATGGCTACCGGCAGCATATTGCGGGTAGATATTGGAGCCAATAATGCTTCCGATTTGGTTAGTGTTAGCGGCACTGCCACTCTCGACACTGCCATCATCATTAACTTGTCAAGCGTGATTGTCAGCGACAATCCTTACACGTTTATCACGGCTGGGATATTGGACTACACCGCCGAGGCAACTGTTCTGCTCAACGGCTCACCCATTACCAACACCGGACGGGCTGTCATCACAACCGGTATCGCACAGGTGAATAACGACTTGCAACTCACCCTCACCAGCGATTCGTTCAATGACGATCTCACTTGGACGGGTGATGAAGGAGACAACCTTTGGAATCTGACCTCTGAAAATTGGGATCACTCCAGCGGTCTTTTCCTTGATGGTGATGCCGTGACGTTTAATCTGTCCAGCAACCATGTTATCGAGATTAACGGCACCGGCAAGACCGTTGCCGATATGACCGTTACCGGCGATGGTAACTGGACGTTTATCGGCAATATTACCGGCGACGGTGATACAACAACACTCATCGGTCGCTCCGGTGCTTTAACGAAGGAAGGCACCGGAACACTCATTCTTGATGGCGACAACGAATTCAAGGGCAATGCAACCGTTACAGCGGGAACACTCCAAGTCGGCAACGGCGGCACTCGCGGGACGATGGCGAATAATATTGTTGTTGCTGCCAGTGCCAATGTTACGTTTGACCGTTCTGATGATTACATTTATTCCTACGTTATTGACGGCGCAGGAAGTGTAACGAAAGACGGAGTAGGGACATTGGTCTTAACAAGAGATAACACCTATACCGGCGGTACAACGGTTACGGCGGGGACACTCCAAATCGGCAACAGTGGAAACACAGGCAGTATCACGGGGAACATTATCAATAACGCCGAGGTTGTCTTCCGCCGCAGTGATGAATACACTTACGGCGGTGTTATTTCCGGGACAGGTAACGTCATCCATGAGGGTGCCGGTGTGCTGACGTTGAGCGGCAACAACACCTATACCGGTGCTACCACCATCACGGGCAGCAGGTCTCTGGTTGTTACCGGAACATTGGGCTACGATACCGTAAGCGGCGACTATGCCGGTAACATTACCAATAATGGCACGTTGACTTTCAATCAATCGGTCAATCAAACCCTGTCCGGTGAAATTTCCGGTTCAGGCAGTTTGACGAAAAACGGCAGCGACGTACTGACACTGACCGGTGAAAATACCCACTCCGGCGTTACGACGGTCAGCGGCGGAACGCTTCAAATCGGCAACGACGGCACTACGGGTAGGGTTACGGGTAACATTACCAATAATGCCAATGTTACCTTCAACCGCAGCAATGAATACATTTACGGCGGTGCCATTTCCGGCACAGGAACTGTAACGCAAACCGGCAGCGGCACGTTGATTTTGACCGGCACCAATAACTACACTGGCGGTACAACGGTCAGCAGCGGAACACTCCAAATCGGCAACGACGGCACTACGGGCAGTATTACGGGGAACATTACCAATAACGCCAATGTTACCTTTAACCGCAGTAATCTATACACTTACGTCGGGAACATTTCCGGCACAGGAAGTGTAACGCAAACCGGCAGCGGCACGTTGATTTTGACCGGTGCTCATGCCCATGATGGCGGCACTACGGTCAATGCCGGGATACTCCAAATCGGTGCTACGGCAAATGACAACGCAAGTATTGCCGGTAATGTTATTGTTGAAAGCGATGCCGCACTTGCAGGTTACGGCACTGTCGGCGGAAACCTGACTTTCGACAACAATGCTATCTTTCGTGTTGAAACCGCAGAGAACGCCGTATCGAATATCACTGTCGGCGGTATTGTTACCACCATTGGGGAAACAATTTTCGACCTTGTCCATTGGAATGACGGCGTGTACACGATACTGACTGCCGGTACGTTTGCGACAGATGCTTTCGGGGATTATGATGCAACACTCGACGGTGGTGCCCTCAGCTCTCGGCAGGATGTAACAGCCGAAGTTGTCGGTGCGAATTTAATCCTTACATTGGCAACCATAAATCTGGACTTGACTTGGAGCGACGACCCCGCAAATAATATATGGAGTACCGCCCCGGACGCAAACTGGGGAGGTGTGAGTGGTGATAAATACAGTTTTGAGACCGGCGACTCGGTTATTTTTGATACTGTGGGACAACATCCCATAGTCGTTCACAACGACGGCGTTACCGCAAACAATATGACTATCGAATCCGGTACATGGAATTTCACCGGCGGTGTCATTGGTGTAACAGGCACACTCAACGTAGAAAATGGTGCAGTACTCGGCTTGCATGTCAATTCGGCGGCACGACTCACCGCAGGGAACGTTAATTTCAACACGAGCGGAAGATTGAACATTACCGGTTACACTCCAGACGAGACAAACAGTGATTATCCCACACACCTTATACCGGTACTGACATCAGGCACGGAAATTATCGGCACGCCGATTCTGAATGTTGCCAATCAACCCAACGCCGATTTCCTTACGGCAAATGCCCGGCTGGGCAACAATGGCAGGGCGATTGTCGTCGAAACGTTACTGACGTGGAATCACACGGAAGTGGGTAAAGCCCATGGAACATTCACGATTGACGGAGCAGGCAATACCTTTACGCTCGGAGCCAATCTTGCCGACAACACAGAAAGTACCACTTGGGAACCCGGCTGGGACGGCAACTCGCTCACCAAAGCAGGAACAGGCGCATTGATTCTGACCGGAAACAACGAGTACACCGGCAGCACCACCATTAACGGCGGTGCTCTGGTTATTGAGGGAACATTGGGCTACGACAATGACAACGTCTATGCCGGAGGCATTACCAATAACGCTTCATTGACGTTCCGTCAAACCGCCGCTCAAACCTTGTCCGGTATTATCACCGGTACCGGTTCACTCACCAAAGAGGGCACCGGCACCTTAACCTTGACAGGTGCAAACACCTACACCGGCATCACAACGGTCAATGACGGCGCATTGCTTGTCGGTACTTTGGCAACCGCCGGTACGGCGCGTATTGCCGGTGCTGTTGATGTCAAGACCGGCGGCACCCTCGGCGGTTATGGCACTATCGGCAGCAATGTAGAGGTGGAAGACGGAGCATGGCTTGTCGGCAACCTCACGATTGACGGTACACTCATGCTTAATAGCGGCGCCACGCTTTCTCCCGGTAACAGTACCGGTACGATAACGGTCAACAGGGATGTTACTTTTAGAGAGGGTTCACGTTATGTCTATGAAATTGACAAAGACAATAACGCCCATGACCTCCTTGTTGTTACCAGTGGAAACACGATTACTATCGAAGAAAACGCAGAACTGGAGATTATATTCATTAGTGGTGCCGGCGGGAAAAATGAGCAGTACCGTGTGATTGATGCCGAGCCGTCGCAATTTGTCTTTTCCCATGCGGAGGAAGACCTCTTTGTCCTTATCGGCGATTGGACGGACATGTTCAATCAGAGAATTCTCGACGACGGCTACTACATTCTGTGGAGCGTAGTAGCGCCGGAATTTGCAGAAAATATCAGTGCTTATGGGACACCCAATGCGATACGAGTCGCTGCCGGGATGGATGAACTTGTGGAACTTACTTTGGAAGAGGGAAAGACGGTGCAGGAACTTCGGAACGAGAACGCCCTTTTTGACACACTTGCAGGCATGCCCGGCAACGATCCCCAAGCCCTGGCGAATGCTTTTGCGATGCTGCATGGCGAAGTCTTTGCGATTAATCAGGAAGCCGCCGCGCGGTTGCAGCGTCAGTTTTTGCGGAATGTGCCGAGTGCCGATCAGCGGTTGTGGTGCTTGCAGTCCTGTGTCGGCGGCTACCACCGATGGGCAACTCTTACCGGTGATTGGCTGGGGCGTAAGAATTTGGAGGGGTATAGCGGTTATGATTTGCGGACAGCAGGGATTGCCTTTGGTCTTGACCGCCAGATAACCAGAACTTCGATGTTTGGGTTCGCCGTCGGTTATGATAAGACCAATATGGATTTGCGTACGCTCCGTTCGCAAGATGAAATGGAGGCGTTCCGTATGGCACTCTATGGCGGTTGGTGGAGTCAAAATACGTATGTCGATGCGTATGCCGGATATACAAAGAATTGGCACAAAACGCGCCGGGACATTAACATTGATACCTTTAACGGAGTTGCCCGAAGTAAGTACAGCGACGATATGTTTTCGACCGGCTTTGAAGCCGGACATAAGTTTGCCACATCCAAATATGGTTTTATCACGCCGAGTGTTGGTCTGCATTATATTCACTTGTCCGCTCCGGGAATCACCGAAACGGGTGCGGGGGATGCCGATTTGCATATCCAGAGCAACCGGTACAGTTCGCTGCGGATGCCTGCGGGTATCCGGTGGAGTCAGAACTACATGGGACCGCATGGGCTGGTTTGGACACCAGAGTTGCGGACTTACTATGTCCGGGAAATTGCGGACGATTCGGCAAGTGTGCGGACATCGTTCCATCGCGTGCCGAATGTGCATTTTATCGCTGACAGCCGTCCCTGGGGACGTGAGAGTCTTCAAGTCGGCACGGGGCTCACGGCAAGACTGTCGGAGCGGCTGCATATTCGGTTTGATTACGACCGTGAAATTTTCACCCGCAACCTTACCATCGACCAGTTCGCCGCCTCGCTGAATTATGCTTGGTAGTTTAGGAGTTAGGAGTTCTCCTTGCGTTCTTTGCGCATTCCTTTGCGTCTTTGCGGTTAAGAAAGAGAACTTAACCGCGAAGGGCGCAAAAATATGGTATAATACCCCTTCATGGACAACCTATTGGATCGTGAATTCGGCGATTATCATATCATCCGGCGGATCGGCAGCGGAGCAACGGCAGATGTCTTTCTCGCCGAGCAACGCTCGCTGGGACGGCAGGTTGCCCTCAAAATCCTGAAAAAGGATTTGGCAAATGATGAAACGTGTCTTCGCCGATTCGTTCGGGAAGCGAAAGCGATTGCCGCTCTCAATCATCCCGGTCTCGTACAAATCTTTCAAACCGATTGCCACGACGGCTATTGGTTTATCGCCCAGGAATATATTCAAGGAGAAACCTTGCAACAGGTGATTCAACGTGCCGGTGCGCTGCCTGTCCCGCAGGTGATTGATATTCTTTGGCAAATTGCGGCAGCCTTTGAAACCGCTGCCGGGGCGGGTATCGTTCACCGCGATATTAAACCGGATAACATTTTGCTCGGTAAAAGCGGTGCCGTCAAAGTGACCGACTTCGGTTTAGCCCACGTCAAAATTGCGACCGAAAATTCGCAACTCGCTCTGACCGAGGCAGGAATGACACTCGGCACGCCGCTTTATATGAGTCCCGAACAAGCACAGGGGCACAAACTTGACCACCGCAGCGATATTTATTCGCTGGGTATCACTTGTTGGCACGCTCTCGCGGGCAAACCGCCCTTTATGGGGGGAACCGCCCTTTCGGTGGCGTTGCAGCACGTCAATAACGTACCGCCGCCGCTGGCAAAGCAACGGGCAGATATTCCGCCGGTGCTCCTTGCCATTGTGGAGCAGATGATTGAAAAGAGACCGGAACACCGGTTTCAAACGTTTCACTGCATTTTATTGGAACTGCAAGATAAAGGGTTGGTTCCTGAAAGCGCGGTACTCGTGCCGCGGGCGAGACCGTTACATTTTTCCGCCCGGCGTGCATTGCAACGTGCGTTGGAGAGGCGGCGGACGCGATGGGGCAGAATCGTTTTTGTATGCCTTGTTGCGGTGCTCCTTTCCCTACTAGGCTGGTCGTCAGGGCTCATGTACCGGACGTGGGTTAATCCCCCCTTTTTGGAGGGAGCGGCACTCGACATTCCTGAGAAGTCCACGGTCGAGGAGCAATGGGTTCACGCCTGTTTTGTAAGAACACCGGACGCGTGGCAAGCCGTCATTGACTATTTTCCCGGAGAGGAGTATTACTGGGGAAGAAAAGCAAAGCGGCAGTTAATTCGGTACTATTATTTAGACGAAGACACGAGCAACAGTTTACCCTTGTTTCAGGAGTTTGCAGATTTGAGTTTCCTGGATATGGAGGATAAAATGCTGGGTTACGCCGGCTTGGCGTGGTGCTTGCTGTCGGATTCGTCCGACAGCCGCGATGTTCAAAAAGCACAGGAATTTTTGAGCGAAATTCCTTTGTATCACGTTCTCAATTCTGATGAGTTGTTTGGTCAGATTTTTGATGCCGCCACGAAATTACTCCGGCAAAAAAGAGGCGAAGCGGCAGTGTTGTGAAGTTTTCTTTAGCAGAACCGCCATTTCCCCTTTGCTGCGTCTTTGCGGTTAGAAAAGATTTAACCGCAAAGGACGCAGGTGGTTACGCAAAGCATGCAAAATATAGGTTTGTTGTATCCTCGACATCCGCCAACATGTAAAAATCATTTTTAGAGCGTATTTCTTTTTGCTCTGGACAAAATACCCGTCATTCCCATCAGTATCTACACATGTTTTTTGTGCCTTAAATACAGTGGTATCGTGGTAGGCAGCCGACCGCCGGGCGGCTGCGTGCGGTACTCCGCACTTGACGGCGCGAAACGCTTGCTTTGCCGAACATGCCCTCTAGTCGACTATCGCCGACGTTACCGCCCGGCGGTCGGCAACCTACCTGCACGGGATAGTTGTGTAGATACTATTGGTCATTCCGGCGCAAGCCGGAATCCAGACAAGCAACTCGCAAGCCGTCCCTCTGGATTCCGGCTTGCGCCGGAATGACGGTTTCCGAACAAGTTAAGATAATCGTTTAGACATGAAAATGCCGTTTACGGTCTATCGAAAAGGCTTCACTCACGCTGCATTCCTTAAAAAATCCGGCTCACCATTCGTTCGAGGGCAATGTCCATCTTTTCCGGGGTGTCGTATGTACCGGCACTGATTTCTGCCTTAATCCTGTTGACCAGATCAAACCGAATCTTCGATGGGTCGCTGTTGGTCTTTACAGTATCACTCAACCGAAGGGCTTCTTCAGAAAAAGAGACCGAGTCCCTCTGCGAAGCCGTGGAGCGGATCGTTTCAACACCGCCCTGTTCAATGGAGGGGCGTTGCAAGCCTTGAATGCTTTGGGATGACGGAATGTTGGAAAAGTTGGTAATGTTCATGACTCTCTCCTTAATTTTGTAGCGTTGTGCCTTATCACTCTGTTAGGCGGCTAGGTTCCACCTGCCGCATTCATAACTACGTTTTTGTCAGCTGCTTGTCGGGGGAAATTTTCAAATTTTCTCCATTTTCTTCAAAATTCTACGTAATTATAACATGCGGTGGGGGGTTCGCACTGTTTTTTTGCAAACCAGCCGACATTTTTCCCTCTATGAGAGTGTCGGCACCGGTCTTTTTAGTAAACTGACCGCAACTTCCGCATCCTGCACTTGCGCAAAATCCGCCCGCACAGCCGGAGTATGCCAAATAATCAGAAATAATGCAATAGCAAAATAAGGGAAAACGGGAAAAATTGCTGAAAAGTGCAGAAATATGCCACAACCGGCACGGAATTGCACGTTGCGTTCTTTGCAGCACAACGATTCAGGGCTTTGCGCACTACATCGTTTCTTAAACAGCATAGAGCATAGATTATCTGCACCCGATATTGTAAGCCTCGCACAAAGTTCACAAAGAGTCTAAACCTCCGTAAATTCCTTTGTGTCCTTCGTGCCTTTGTGAGAAACATAATCTATATCATTTAAAACACGGGGCAGTACCTTGCGGTTAAATTCTCTTTTTTTAACCGCAAAGGACACATTGCCAATTCCCCCTTCCCTTGCTAGAATGGTGTGATGCCGTCTGCTGATGCGTTGGTTTTGCGAACCGTTGATTTTAGCGAATCGAGTCTCATCGTTACGCTCTACACCCGGCAGTTCGGAAAAATCGAAGCCCTTGCGAAAGGGGGGAGGCGGCTTAAAGGTCCTTTTGAGTCCTCCCTCGATATTCTTGCCCGAAATTCGATTGTTTTCATTCAAAAGCGCGGCGATGCACTCGACTTGCTGACCGAGTCCAAACTGATTCGCCGGTTTCGTGTCCGTCCGGTAAATCTTGCCGGGATGCTTGGCGGATGTTATGCGGCGGAACTTGTCAATGCTTTCACTGCACCCGGCGATCCGATGCCTGCTCTCTATGATCTGACCCTGAAAGTGCTGAACCAACTCGAAGGGGGAACGCTTGTCATGCGGACACTTATCCGCTATGAGGGTCGGCTCCTGCACCTTTTGGGACATTCGCCGTCGCTGCGGGATTGTGTGGAGTGCGGCACGGCGGTAGAGAGAGAACTTGAAAAGCGAATCCTGTTCGGCGTGCATGATGGCGGTGTTCTTTGCCCTCTATGCCTGTCTCAATATCAACAATCCGGGCAGCGGCAGTCCGGTCATCGGCAAACGATCGCGGTTATGCCGGAAACCTTGGCTGTTTGGGAAGCCCTGACAAGTCCGCTCGACCGGTCAGAACATTGGAAACATCTTCCGATGAGCCGGCAAACGTTGGGAGAAATCCGCCGTCTGGCAAATCAATACATCTGCTCCCTTTTGGGTTGGAAACCCCGATTGCACGATTGGTGGAGCGTGATCGCCAAAAATGACCGTTATGAATGAAAGCGTATTTGGCGGTTATTTTTAACCGCAAAGAACGCAACGTTGTTGCAAAGGACGCAAAGACACAATGTTCATGCCGTTTCAAGTACAGTGTTCACCAGTGTTTACCAACGGCAATCGCCGTCGCTGTGGCGTGGGATTTACAGTGTGAAATACTAATCAATATCTCGGCAATCCCCAGTTCGCTTGCTTTTTGAGCGGCTCCCTGATGCAGCCGGATAACCGGCTTGCCGCCGGTTTGAATCACCACTTCAACATCCTTCCAGGCAATACCGGCAATCCAACCTGTTCCCAATGCTTTTAAGACGGCTTCCTTTGCCGCCCAGCGTCCCGCAAAATGCTGTTCGGAAACTTTCCGTCCTGAACAGTAGCGAACCTCCTCTTCGGTATAGACATGATTTGTAAACCGTTCGCCATGCCGTACAAGCATTCGCCCGATCCGATCACATTCGATAATATCTGTTCCGATTCCGATAATCTGCATACGCCAGCCACCCAAACCGACGGTAATTTCGATAGGCATTCTACCACATGTCCAACATAGGATGCAAGGGGAGCGTTTGTCCTTTGTCGGCGTTTTGCGGGGCGTGAAATTGTACGTTCATGCATATCGCACGTTGTGTACTTTGCGGTGCAGTCTTTTTTTAACCGCAAAGACGCAGAGGTTTCGCAAAGGACGCAAAGTGCAATTGCCTGCCGTGTACAGTATGTGATG
>Ga0099364_10009074_pt1 | contig 13867 bp, 9 predicted proteins | sample TergutTh196P3_FD_73070 | JGI IMG/M metagenome (GOLD analysis project Ga0099364, IMG submission 73070) | Microcerotermes parvus P3 segment gut microbial communities from Pointe-Noire, Republic of the Congo - Th196 P3 | ecosystem: Host-associated > Arthropoda: Insects > Digestive system > Gut ...
TAACTTCCAGTTTTTTCAAAATCGAATCCGGCAGAGATGTATTAACCGCATGTGAAACAACAACCCGGGTCTTGTGTCGGCTTGCCTGGTGGGAAAGTGCCCGGGCTTTTTGGACAGCAGAGCCCTGTGCAAAATAGCCTGAAAGGGCTGTCCATGCAAAAGTGCAAGTCCCCATGTCGAGGCCGAAAAGCCATTGTCCACAATCAGGATGTTTAACAATTTCTGAAATGAAGTCAATGGCTTTTGAGGCTGGTGCTGTGTTTGCATTTGGGGTATCTTCATAGGGAGAGGGCTCTTTCCTTCTTCTAAGGAATATTCTTTCAAGTGGAGAACCAAAGCACACGGTTACAATATCTTCTTCTAATCCAATAATAGTTCCTCCGGTCTTCTTTATTAAATCCGACACTTTTTCCTGAAATAGAAGTGACGCTTTTGTACGCTGAGCTGGAGGATTAGATGCAGCAGAAGAATAGGAGTTTTTTATCGCAATCACGGCTGTTCTGACCGTTATAAGTTGGGATGGGAACGGTTTCCCTGCTTTAATTACACTTTTAAGGCAGGAACGGGAAATAAAAGGGCCATAGGCCAAGCTGAAACGCCTGCTGTAACGGATCCTGGCAATAAGCGCCCCGATAAAAGAAAAAAAGATTACTGTTGTGCTGGCGGTTACCGGAACTACAGGATCCAGCCAAAGCCCTGTAAGGATAAAACTTAAGGAAAAACCTATTCCAATAAGCAGGGTAAATAGAGCGCCGGCGCCTAAAGTTGCTGCCGGCCCTAAAGATTTAATAATAAAGCAAACGAGTAAGGCAGAAAGCAGAGCGCCTAAAAGCAGGTGGTTTTTTTCTCCTGGTATAATAACTCGTCCTGTTAAGATGCTATTAGCTAAAAGAGCGGAAGCTTCAACATCTCTGGTATTGCCCAGAATACAAAACGAAGAAGACAAGGAATTTTCCAGCTTTTCTCTTAAGGCCAAAACTTCTTCATGCCTTGATCTTAAAACCGTGAATACGGAAATTAAGGAATCCCGCATTTGAACCATTTTTATAAGAGCATCTTCATCCAACAAATTCGTATCAAAAGAATTAGAATTTAAGAGATTGGAATCACGGGATTCTGAAGCGATAATTCTTTCATAACCCATTACCAAATTCATCTCCGCCGTGCTGTAGAGAAAATCATTTAAGCTTTTAAAATACCTATTCCTAGCCTCTACCCAGGCGGTTTTTTTTTCTTCTTCGTTTTGAAAAACCGATGCTGTCTCGTCTAAAATTGAAAGTGCATAATCGTATAGAATACCGGGATTATTCTCCCCTTCAATATCTTGAAAAATTCCTAAAGCTTCACCTTCCAATAAAAAACGACGTAAGCTGCGGTCAGCTTCGTCATACGCTAAAAAATCAGTTATCCCAATCCGCCTGAAATCTTGTCCCCTTTGGGGCACTTCAAAGATAACAGCACCAGAGCGATCCAGGGGTATTATCCTGTTTATATTATCTTGCTCGTTCCGAATAGTCAGAACCGGGTTTGCATCAGAAAACCGGATTTCAGAATCAATAAACCTGTTTTTCAGGGCTGCATAAATAATATGCTCTAAAGTTCTTTCTACACCTCCGGTTTCAGATACATCCGGAACTGCCATAACAGGTTTAATGCGCCTTAAAACCCCGTCACGATCAGTGGGGGCTTTGGAATACTCATCCCACTTAGGAAAAAACCCGGAATTCTCTGCTCTGGATATGTTGCCGCCTGTTCTTATAAGCTGAACCTGCAAATCGCCAGGCCGTCTTGCATTACCGAAAAAGGCGGCAGCTTTTTCCATGGCCTCGACACTGCTTTCATCCCGGCGAACTAAGGCGGCAACAAGCCTTTCTTTCCCCTTTTCCGAGAGGTCAACTAGCTCTCCTACATACCTGGCGGAATCATTGGGTGCCACCGAGCCCATTCTTATTGCATCAAAAAGGTTGCGTATATTCCTGCTTAAAATCGAAAATTCCTCATCAAAGCGGTAAAGTATTTCTTCCTCACCAACGTTTCCGCCTGCTGAAAGCCCTAAAATGGGAACCTGGATGATCAGGTTCCTGGCCCCCAGTTCTGCCATTGTATAAAACAGGGAAGTAGCTGCCCCTGGTTCAAGTATGTCGTCGCCAAATTCTCTTCCTGAAACAGAGCTGTCAATAATCAACAGTTCCCGTGAAATGGGAAGAGCGGGCCTTAATTTAAGCAAGAAGTCATAAAAGAAGCCCAAACGAGGGCCATCAAGAAGAATACACAATAATAGCGCAATACCGGCAGCAGGTAATAAAGGCAAGGTAGATCGCAGCCAGGAAGATTTCTTTGAAATATACGCAGCCATTAGCTCTCATCCCATTTTATTCAGCGACTTTCCATTTTTCTTTATCATTCTTTATTTTTCGGCTTTTATCTGCGATAATTGTAGAAGGAACATCATCTTAATGAACCTTAATAATGAACTTCAATAAGGAGTGAAAATGAAAAAGATTATAATCACCCTTTCTATAATTTTAATTTTAGGAATGGTAATTGCTGGCTGTTCCACGCCTCCAATAGAAGAGATGCAAAGAGCCATGGATGCCGTTATCCAAGCTGAAAGCGATCCGGATGCCGTTGCTTATGCCGGTAATACACTTATCCGTGCAAGGGACGCCCTTGAAAGAATGCAAAGCGAAGCTGATGCTAAACGTTATGATGTAGCAAAGGAATTTGCTGCCGAAGCGATCAGGAATGCCGAAAGAGCCATTGCCGACGGCCAAACCGGTGCAGCCCGTGCTAGGAGCGAGGCGGAGAGCCTCCTTTACAGCCTCGGAGATCCAATGGCAGAAACTTCCTCCGCCGTTGATATAGCACAGCAGGCGCAGGATTTAATTTTGGATTTCGATTCTCTTTCACAAGATTTGGATTCGGCCCGAAGGACCTATGATGAAGCATGGCAAAACCTTGGTGAAGACAATTACGAAGATGCTATAACCAACGGACAAGATGTCCGTTCTATTCTATCTGACATGAATGGCAGGATTTTAGAAGCAGCCCAGGCGACATCACGGAAACAATAGCGCCATTCCTGCAACTTTTTCCATTTGCCGGATTAGGGCTGCCATATCCCTAGGCAAAGGGGCTTTGAGGATGAGGCCCTCGGCATCATCCCCTTTAGAATATCCGGGTATGAAAAGCTCTGCGGCGTGAAGGCCAAGCCGAGAAAGCAAAGGTTTCTCTTCATGCGGATCTCCCCGCCAGCCCCGCTTGATGGCAGAAAGCAAAACGGGTTTGGGCTTCCCGTAGAGTTCATCGCAGACCACCGGATGTCCCATGCTGGTTAGGTGTACACGGATTTGGTGGGTTCTGCCGGTCTCAGGAACGGCTTCCAGAACACTGTAATTTCCCGCGCAGCCCAAAAAACTAAAAGCTGTTATAGACTTTTTTCCACGATATTTATCGATGATAGTAAGATGCTGTTTGTTTCCGTTAGGGACAAGGTTTAAATCACAAATATTTTCTTTCCAAGATGGCCGTCCGTGAACCACAGCAATATAGCGTTTTCTGATTTGCCTTCCCTCAAAAGCCGCCGAAAGCGATTTATGGGTTTCTGCGTTTTTAGCAAATACAACAAGGCCGGAAGTTTCCCTGTCAATACGATGAACGGTGTAAAGCTTCTTTATATTAAGAAATTCCGCCGCCAGTTTGTCCAGCCGTTCCTTCGAAAGATCCCATCGGTCGGGGCTTACAGCGATACCGGAAGACTTGTTAAATGCAGCAATGTTTTCATCTTCATAAACGAGAGTAAAAAGCGGGCGCTTCATAAGTTTTAGCCTGGGATTTTCCTGGAGCCTGGTTTGACAAGCGGAACTCCCTTCTTACAGAGTTCACAATCTACAGCCTCCCAGCTCGCCGCTTCGACACAGCAGGCGGAATAAAACGGCCAGGCGATTTCTATACCAGGCGCCCGGCGGTCTACAATGCAGGTGAGGGCGGTGATTTTGCCGCCCATTTCTTCCAAGGCTTTTGCACATTCCCCTGAAGATTTCGCCGTAGTGACCACATCCTCGGCAATGAGAAGTTTTTGGCCGGGTGTTACTTCAAAACCCCGGCGCAGTACCATAACCCCCGAATCATCCCTCTCCGTGAAAAACGCCGGCAAGCCAAGCTGTCGGCCCAACTCGTAAGCAACGACGATGCCGCCCATAGCTGGCCCAACAACAGCGTCGATATGCAATTTTCCCGCTTTCATGTCCGCCCTAAGTTGCTCGGCAAGCACGGCCAAGGCCGCTGCCGCACGGTCTGGGTGTGACAACAGGCGGGCACACTGAAAATAACGGTCGCCGTGCTTCCCCGACGAAAGGAGAAAGTGCCCTTCCAGCAAGGCCCCGGATTGTTTTAGTAGAGAAATGACATCACTCATGGGAAAAGTATACAATACTTTTTAATAGAATTTAATCCGATAGTTGACTATCATATATTCATGACTCAATCTCTCCCACCGTACCTGGAAATTCTCAATCAGGAACAGAGAGAAGCTGTACTCCACACAGGACGGCCTCTTTTGATTCTGGCCGGAGCGGGGTCTGGCAAGACCAGGGTCATCACCACAAAGATTGCCTGGCTTATACGGGAAAAAGGAGTTGATCCCCGCTCTATCCTCGCGGTGACATTTACCAACAAAGCCGCAAGGGAAATGGCCGAGAGAGCGCAGCTCATCGACAGTAAGGCTGGAGACGCCATGTTAAGGACTTTTCATTCCTTTGGGGCATGGTTTTTAAGGAGATACGGAAGCCAAGCGGGTCTTGATCCTGGTTTTGTCATTTATGACGACGACAATGCCGCGGCGCTCCTTGGAACCTTGATGGAAGGGGCGCCTAAAATTGAAGTTAAAACAATGGCATACAATATCGCCAGGGCCAAAGACTACTTTCTCTCTCCTGATGATCCGGAGTTGGATGAAATCGACCACCGGAAAAATTTCAGGACAGTTTATACAAAGTACGAAGAACGTCTGGCTCAAATTGGCAATGTAGATTTTGGCGATCTGATTAAAAAGCCGGTGGAAATTTTAAGGAATTCACCGGAAACTGCACAGCGTTTACAGGAAAGGTTCAGGGTAATTCTTGTAGACGAATACCAGGATGCAAATGTTGCCCAATCGGAGCTGCTAAAAGAGCTATACCGCCCCGGCACATACATCTGTGTTGTTGGCGACGATGATCAATCCATTTACAGTTTCAGAGGCGCCGAGGTAAATAACATTCTTCAATTTCAGAATTGTTTCGACGGCGCTGACATCATAAGGCTGGAACGAAATTACCGCTCCACTATCTCAATACTGCAAATAGCCGCATCGGTAGTGGAGCATAACTATGGCCGTTTAGGAAAAAAATTAAAAGCCGAGAGAGGCGACGGGAAAAAACCGGTGCTGACTTTTTTGTCCGATCAAGATGCGGAAGCCAGATTCTGTTCTGAGATTATCCGGAAAGGAGTGGAAAGCGCGAATGGGATAAGTAATCGTGCGGTTAACACTGGCGCTTCATACTCAGACTGGGCCGTGATTTACAGAACCAACGCCCAGTCGCTGAGCTTTGAAACCGAATTCCTCCGTAAGCGAATTCCCTACCGGGTTGTAGGCTCTCTTAAATTTTACGAGCGGGAAGAAATTAAAGACGCTCTGGCTCTTCTTTCGTTTCTGGTAAACCCCCGTGACGAGGTTGCCTTTCGGCGGATGGTAAACAAGCCAAGCCGTGGGGTTGGGCCTGCCACGATAGATCGCATTGTTGCAGAGGCTGTAAGAATTTCAATCAAGGATGGACAAGCTAATCTGGCTGTTGCATCCAAAAGGCTAACTCAAGGGGAATCGCCTCAGTTAACAGCAAAAGCCAAGTTGGGAATTAATGTTTTCTTAAAAGCTATGGAGGCAGGGAGAGCGGCTCTTATGCCAAGCAACATCATTCCAATTAATTCCAGAAAAATTGATTCCGGAAAATCTTCACACGGAGGGCTCTGGGCCGGAGAAGGACTTTCGACCTGCATTGTCTGCCTTGTCAATGAAAGCGGTATTGCCGAATATCACCTTGCTGAAGATGAAATCGCCGGGCAGCAGCGAATCAGCAATTTGCAGGAGTTGGTGAATGCCGCAAGTCTCTACAAAGCAAACGAGGCAGGCCTTCTTCAGTTCCTTGAACACATAGAGCTGGATCGATCAATGGAAGAAAACTCAGGCGCCGGCAACGATGCGGTAACGCTCATAACCCTGCACAATACCAAGGGTCTGGAGTTCCGCCGGGTATTTATCACCGGTATTGAACAAGGGATCTTCCCCAGAGACGATAAACACGACGAAGCCCTTGAAGAAGAAAGGCGGCTTTTTTATGTGGGCACGACCAGGGCAATGGATGAACTTTATCTTACATCTTGCACATACAGGCGAATGTATGGCAGAACTATTCGCATGGAACCATCAATTTTCCTAAGTGAAATTAACCAGAGAGGTCTGCGGATTATTGGTTCTGCGCCATACGGCTTTGGAAAAAACCCCCGTCACAACATTCACGCTGGCTTTCCCTCTATTATACCTAATTTACCTAAACCAGTATGGTCATCCGATGGAAAATGGGCTTTGGGAGATCGGGTTTATCACGATGATCAAGGCTACGGAACTATAACAGATATTCGGGAAGATGAAGACGGCCCGGTGATTAAGGTTATTTTCGAAACAGGTCATCAAAAAAGTTTTTTAAGTCTTCATCAAAGCTCTCAGTTTACAAAGATCAGAGAGGATTAGATGCTTTATAACACGTTAAATTACACTTTAAATTACAATAGAGAGCTTTTGCGGCTTCTCCCCAGGGTAACTAGAGCAAGAGATTTCCACCTCTACCTAGAAAACAGAAAACGACTAACCGATCTCTGGCTACAGGGTGGAAGGGCGATTCTAGGCCACAAGCCGCCCCGCTTTCTTTTGGAACTTAAAAACACTGCTGAACGCGGGCTTTTTTCGACCCTTCCACACCAAACAGAAAATCGAATGATCAAAGCTTTAAGGGAAATTTTCCCTGGCAGGGCATTTCGCCTATATCTTGATTCCGGTTCCTTAAACAGCGCCCTGGAAGAAACAGGCTTGGTAGGAATTGCTTCTGTTTGGCGGCCATTTCTGGAAACACCGCCGGAAACACAACCGCTGGAGACGCCGTCAATTTTAATACCGGTTCCGCCTTGGCCTCTTGGCCCCGATGTGCTGGTTCTTGAAAAAAGCCTAGACAAATCGTTTCCTGCAGGCGATCTCATACCACCGGTTTTATTGGCCCCTGCCACTCGAACTCTTTATAACCTTGCCGCTGCATTGAAAGCCCCAGGTCATGGTCGTATGCGGTATCAGAAAATTGAGAAGGTTCTAAACAGAAAAAAATTCGAAACTTCAGGTTCAGAGGGTTGTCTTTGGCGCCGCAGGGGAATATACCTCACAGTGGAACCGGACATCGAAGCTGAAAAATACAAAGCTCTATTTCTGCGCTTTCTGGATGGCGGTTACCTCATCCCCCCGTCTCCAATGGAACCGGCTATTCTTCCGGCGGTAATGTCAAAGGGGGAAGAGGCAAAACTGGCGGAATTATTAGGCAGCTTACCCTTTTAAATCAACTAAGGAAGGCTCCGGATCGTCGTCAAGACGGCGGACATAGCCTTTACTTCTTAAACTTTTAATTTCTGAACGAAGTTCAGACATTCGCTTTGAAAGAAGTTCTCTGTTTCTTTCTGAGCGGATCACAGCTTCGGTCTTTAGCCCTTCAAGCGCATCTTTTAAACTGAAAACTTCATCTTCGCTTGATTGACTTTCACTGGGCATTAATCCGGCAGTTTTTAAGCCGCCCCTAGCGGCAGATTCCGGTCTAATGGTTTGGAACATTTTTTCCAGAGGATCAATAACTTTTTGGATGGAGAAAATATCTTCTACGATCTTTTCTTCCAATTCTACATGGCGTAAAAGATCATCTGTTGTTCCTCTTTCGATTACATCTTTTTGCTTATCCAGGGCAGTTAAATAAGCTTGAAACCTGTTCCGCTGGGCTTTTAATAATTCTTTGAATCTTCTTAAAACTGCCACTCGTTGGCCAAGTTCACTGGAGCTAATTTCCTTGGAAGCGCCCCCTTGAAAGGCTGGCATTGCCATTAATCCTACCATGATAACTCCTAACCGGCTATGTTAACCCCGGTAACAGCTTTACCTTCGTTCTCAGAGCCATTTTTTGCAACAATCTCTGCCCAGGCACTTCTTAGCTCATTGAGCTGATTGCGTACAGATGTTACTCTGCGTATATCCTGGCTAATATTTGCTTCCAAAAGCTCTTTATTGAACCATATATAAAGAGAGAAAAGACTTTTTGCTATTTCTCCCCCCTGGTCAAAGTCCAATGAAACAGTCAATTCGGTGATGATTTCCTGTGCTTTAAGTATGGATTTAGAGATTATCTCAATATTTCCAGGATTCCTTTTACCTCCGGTATTCAAAGCAAGCAGATCAAGCCCTCTGTCCAAGTTTTTTAGTGCTTCATCGTAGAGCATTAAGACAAGCTGCCCCTGGCTTGCCGTTTTTACCTTAGTTTCTTTGTAAGAAGAAATTGCATTTGAATAGGCCAAAATGTTCCCCTCCTTGGGTAAATTAGTTCCGTCGGCAGAGCTATAGCTTTGCAGATGTATACTAGATACTCCTTGCCCGATATTCGCAGACATCCGCTTCATTTATCGGTATTTAAGATTTGAACTTTAGAGGTGACAGTCACATTTTTTATGTCAGGAATCCCATCAAGGCGGGATCCGATGGGGGTCTTCCGTTTAGAACTTCAATTAAAGCGTCAAGCATGGGAGGTTTTACCATGCCTCCGCTCATAAACGAAAGGCTTCTTAACGGCATATCAATAAGCATATTTTCCACCATACGTAGGAAATCCTTGTTCCCCTCACCGCTGAAATTTTGTGCGGCTTGATGGAAAGCAAGTTCAACAATCTTTTTCCCTGCCTCTAGGTGCTTTATTTCGTCTAAAGTACTGTTAAGATCAATAGGCCTTGGGTCCTGCTGTTTGGGCGGTATTTTACCATCGAACAATGTTTCAAATGAAGCATCGCTAACTACCATGTCTTTTACCGGGAAGTTAAAGTATTCGGAGGCTTTATTTTTTTGATCCTGAAGCAATTCCTCATATCCGTCTCCGCTTACCTCTACTTTAGCTTTCAGAGGAAGGTCGCAGCTTGAGGGCCCTGCCAATATCTCATACTCTCCTCCTTCTACTGCCCACATGCTTTTTGCCGTATTGTAATAGGCGAAAGAACGGGTATCCAGGGCAACGTTCACAGTTTTTGTTTCACCGCTTTGCAGAAAAACTTTTTCAAAGCCCTTCAGTTCTTTTTCTGCCCGGAAAATCCTGGATTTTTTAGCCGCGACATAAACCTGGGCAATCTCCGCCCCTGCCACACTACCGGTATTTTTGATGGTAAAGGTTACCTGTATAGTATCACCGGATTTAAAAGATGAACTACTAATCTTTAAATCTGCGTATGCAAATTGTGTATAGGAAAGGCCATGACCAAAAGGATACATAACAGGTTTTTTATTCTTATCATAGTAACGATAACCCACAAAAATGCTTTCCCGGTATTCTGCCCTGCGGGTGCTTCCTGTATAATAGCGGTAACAGGGAGTGTCTTGCAGGGAAAGAGGCCATGTTTCCGCAAGTTTGCCGCTGGGAGAAACCTTACCAAGAAGCAGGTCGGCTGCTGCACTTCCGCCGGCTTGGCCGCCGAGGTAAATTGACAATATTGCCTTTACGTTATTTGCCCAGGGCAGCAAAACCGGCGAGCCGAGAAGTAAAACAACAATTATATTGGGGTTTACTTCTGCCAACGCCTGAATCAGTTGGTTGTGACTATCCGGCATATCAAGAGAGCTGCGATCAAAACCTTCACTTTCATACTCATCAGGCAAACCAGCAAAAACAATCACCTGATCCTTGCCTTTGGCAATCCTGCACGCCTCTTCTATAAGAGCGGAATCCGGAGGTGAACCTGGAACTAAAGAGTAGCCCGGCGCGTATTCAAAGGACACACCTGCTGCTGTAAATGCATCAAAGGCATTGTCAAGCTTACTCGGGTTTATTTTGCTGCTGCCTGCTCCCTGATAACGCGGCGTTTTTGCAAAAGCGCCAATCAGCGCAATGCTCTGTCCCTGCTTAACAGGCAGGGCATTTTCGTTTTTTAGCAGTACCGCTGATTCCCGTGCAACCTTGCGTGCAAGTTCATGATGGGCCGTTTTATCATACCTGTAATCTTCTTTTGCGTTTTCCTGGGATTTAAGAATTAATTCAACAAGACGAATTACAGTCTTGTCCAAAATGCTTTCATCAAGCACACTGTTTTTTACCGCTTCGACAATTTTTGCATTGTTAAAACCCCAGGAACCAGGCATTTCCAGATCAAGGCCGGCTTTTACTCCTTCCACCCGGTCATTAATTGCTCCCCAGTCAGTAACTACCAGCCCAGTAAAGCCCCATTCGTCCCGTAAAATATCAGAAAGAAGTTTTTTATTTTCGCACCCATAAACGCCGTTTACCGGATTGTAGCAGCCCATAACCGTCCAGGGCTGAGATTTTTTCACTGCAATCTCAAAATTAGCCAAATAGATTTCCCGTAACGCCCTCTGGTCAACAACAGAATCGCAGACAAAACGCGCTTTTTCCTGATTATTGACAGCGTAATGTTTTAAAGATGCGCCGACTCCCTTATTTTGAATCCCATTTATCAATGCGGCTCCCATTTCGCCTGAAACAAAAGGGTCTTCACTGAAATACTCAAAGTTCCTGCCGCATAGGGGACTGCGTTTAATATTTATTCCAGGTCCCAAAATAACAGCAACCTTTTCCTGTAAACATTCCTCGCCCATGGCCTGCCCCATTTGAAAAAGTAAGTCCCGGTCGAAGCTGCACACACTGGCTGATGCTGCAGGAAAACAAGTGGAAGGCATGCTCTGATTGATGCCCAGTTGGTCGCTGGCGGCTTGCTGCTTACGAAGCCCATGAGGTCCGTCAGTTACCATAATCGAAGACAAACCTAAACGTTCTACACTTCCTAAAGTCCAAAAGTCCTTGCCTGAACAAAGAGACGCTTTTTCCTCAAGGGTCAACTGAGATACGATTTCTTTTGCTGTCATTGTTTGCTCCTTCAATTCTAATTATCTGTCTTAATTGCAATCATCCCTGGGATGCCCCGAATGTTTTTCATTACAAGTTTTAAATCGTCGGCCTTCATAAGCTGCATGGTAAAACTGCCGATAAGCCTGTTTGAAGTATCTTCCTCAAGACGGCCTTCAATCAAGTGGCCCTGCCGCTTTCGTATAGCTGATTCAATTTCCGAGAATAAATTAGCAGAATACTTTGCCTCGATCCTGAAACGCTTTATCAGTAAAGAGTCTGCATTCTCCCAGACAGCTTCAATTTTCCGGTTATCAAACTCAGGGTTATTCGCAAGGTTGTTGCAATTTTCACGATGAATTATTATTCCCCTTCCGCGCGATACATAACCTATAATTGGATCGCCAGTCACCGGATTGCAGCAGCGCGCAAAACGAATCAGCAGATTTTTTTCATCTTCTATGCGTACCTGAAAGAGCGATGATTGCGGCTGAACAACCATTTGTATGGCGCTGCGGTTATGTTCCGGGCTCTTTTGATCAGGAACAGCCGGTACAGCGGGAGGTTCGGGAACAGGCTTCTTTTTTGCATCTTCGGTTTTTCCTGTACTATAAAACTCATCGTTTTTTTCAAGCCATGATCGTATTTTGTTGCGAGCCCTTGAAGTTTTAGCCAACTGCAGCCAGTTGATATTTGGATGCGCCGATTGGCTTGTAAGGATTTCAATAACTTGAGTACTTTTTAGCTGCGAGCTTAAAGGAACAATGCTGCCATTAGCCTTTGCGCCAACGCAGTGCTCACCGACTGCTGTGTGTATACTGTAGGCAAAATCAATAGGTGTTGCCCCTGCCGCCAGTTTTATCACCTTGCCCTGCGGGGTAAAAACGAAAATCCAGTTTCGTAGAATTTCCCTCTTGATGTCCAGAAGCCATGCAGGTGAAATTTCTCCGGCCCTCTGATCGCTGTGCTTCCAGTTTTTAAGCTTATTTACGACGCTGATATCTTCCGGAAGTACCATGTCCCGCGACGAGCCTTTTTTGTACAGCCAGTGGCTGGCAATGCCGTACTCGGCGATTTGATGCATCTGTTCGGTGCGGATTTGTATTTCAAGCAGCTTCCCTTCTTCCTCTGAATCAATATCAAACATTATTGTTGTATGCAGACTCTGGTAGCCGTTTGGCTTTGGCATGGCGATATAATCTTTAAAGCAGCCGCTTAACGGTTTCCATAGCCGGTGGATTATTCCCAACAGTGTATAACAATTTTCAATACTTTCACAAATTATCCTAATACCGGATAAATCGTAAATCTTCTCGGCGCTTATGCCGCGCTTTCGCATCTTCATGTATACCGAATAAAAATGCTTGGCACGGCTTTCCACCATAACATCTATTCCCGCTGCCTTTGTCTCGCTTTTGATTGTTTCCTGCATTAGTTCCAGAAATTGATTTCGCTGATTCCGCTTTTCTGCAACTATTTTTTTTATTTGTTGATATGTTTCCGGGTTAATAAACTTTAGGGAAAGATCTTCAAACTCGTTTTTCATCCAGGAAATCCCCAGCCTGTCGGCAAGAGGTGCGTAAATATCAAGACATTCCCGCGCAACTGTTTTTCGCCCGCTGTCAGAAGTACTGTCCAAAACGCGCAGAGAATGTAGTTTTTCCGCCAATTTTATGAAGAAAACACGAATATCATCGGTTAATGCAAAAAGCATGTTCCTGATATTTTGTGCCTCTTGAATTGTTCTATTGTTAGTCTTTAAGCCGTCAATTTTGATGACACCATGCACAAGAAGAGAAATAGCAGACCCATACTGTTCTTCAACAGACAAAGGAAGGGATGAAGAAGACGGACCATTCCGGTAACTGTCAAGAATTAGCGAGGCAATGATGGTATCCGCATCCAAACCAAGTTCAAGCAATATAGAAGCGGCGCCATCTGGGCTCACTGAGGGTGAGGCTAATTCAAGGGCTTTGAGAATCCTTTCCCTATCGTTAGTTTCAAAATAGCGAAGTTTTTCTGTAAAAGCTGCGTTTTCTGTCATTGTACCCTGGAAATCCTAGCTTGGTATTTAAGTGACAAATAATGCAATAAATTGAGATTTTAGACAATAGGTCGCTTCGCAACGATGGGCAAAAACCCTGCCGAACTTCTGATTCACCTTTAGGGTGAGATTATTTATTTGTACAAGTCAAAATAAAACCTGAACGGCTGGGAAAAAGGCAATCCGACAATGGCTTCGCCAATTTTCAAGCTGTTTAAATCCCAATCTTCAACGGTTTGGCCATTGCGTTTTTCTTCTACAATCCGGTTGTCAAGCATTTGGTATTTTTCAAGAACAATGTTTTTCCCGAATATTCCTGAAATAAACTCCCTTGTTGCTGTGTCATTGGATCGAAAAGCATAAACAGACGAAAACCCAGCCGCTATGTTCCTACCGCGGCTCTGGCCATAAATCTCATATAACTGTTCTATGCTTTGCACCCCCGCAAATACCTTAACGCCTAAACTTCGCCCGAAATTAACACCATCGTCAATATGGCGAAGGTGGGGAAGCAGCTTAAATTCATCGCATATCAAATAGACGTTGCCTTGCGGCTTGTTCCGTCCAAGCGGTTCTTTTAACGCAAGGTCAAACATCAACCGGGACACAGGGGTAAGCATACTGCCGCTTGTAAGGTCGTATT
>Ga0099364_10009075_pt1 | contig 13867 bp, 9 predicted proteins | sample TergutTh196P3_FD_73070 | JGI IMG/M metagenome (GOLD analysis project Ga0099364, IMG submission 73070) | Microcerotermes parvus P3 segment gut microbial communities from Pointe-Noire, Republic of the Congo - Th196 P3 | ecosystem: Host-associated > Arthropoda: Insects > Digestive system > Gut ...
AACTCCGCCTGTGACCGAAACCGACATTTTGCACGGATACCCATGGAAGACTGGAAAACAAAGGAAAAACTAACAGGAGCAAACCGAATATCCCATATAGGTAATTTCGTAAAGTAGGCAATTTTCCAGTCGGAGTCCCCCGAAAATTCAAAGTGTTTCTCAGCCCCATACGGCGGCGCAATGCCCAGAATTCCCAGAGTCAACTGGGGGACACTTGCCGAGTCCACATGAAATTTTACACACCCTTGCCGGTATTGAATTCCTTGTAACATCTGCTAGAATTGGACGGCAAGAAGGAGAGCGAATGAGTATTGAAATCAAAAACATCTCGAAGCATTTTGGAACGTTCGCCGCTCTGAATAACGTCAGTCTGAATATACCGGACGGCGAACTCGTCGCTCTGCTGGGTCCCTCTGGCTCCGGAAAAACAACGCTTTTGCGGATCATTGCCGGTCTCGAACAGTTCGATCCGACAGAAGGAGCCGACATCCTCTTCAAAGGCGTAAGCGTCATCGGAAACCGTGTTGCCGAACGAAGAGTCGGATTCGTTTTTCAGCATTATGCGCTTTTTCGGCATCAACGAGTTTTCGACAATATCGCTTTCGGACTGCAAGTCCGTCGGGGTGCCAATCGGATTTCACAGGCTGAAATCAAGAGCCGGGTAATGGAACTTCTCCGGTTGATTCAACTTGAAGGTTTGGAACGCCGCTATCCCGATCAACTGTCCGGCGGTCAGCGGCAACGTGTCGCTCTTGCCCGTGCATTGGCAATCGAGCCGAAATTTTTGCTCCTCGATGAACCCTTCGGAGCGTTAGATGCCCGTGTTCGGCAAAACTTACGCCGCTGGCTGCGCCGACTGCACGAAGAAATCAAACTGACGAGCGTGTTCGTAACGCACGATCAGGAAGAAGCACTCGAACTAGCCGATCGGGTAGTCGTGATGAATGAAGGTACAATCGAACAAGACGGCACACCCTACGACGTGTTTCATCAGCCGAAAAATGCGTTCGTGATGGACTTTTTAGGCAGCGTCAATTTGTTTCACGGACGGCTCGATGCCGGACACGTAGTCTTTGATCCGTTGCACATGGGACAGCAGATACCGTTTTTTGTGCGTCCGCATGAGATTGATCTGTTGCCGGACACCCCGAACAATCTTGGAGTTCCAGCGAAGGTGCACCGAGTTCAACTTGCTGGTTCGATAGCGAAGATCGAACTGATCGACAAAAACGAAAAGGAGATTTTCGTCGAAATGTCGCACGAAAAATACCAGACACATCGTTTTACAATAGGCGATGCAGTCGTAGCGGTTCCGAAGAAAACCGTGATATTCGACAAAGACCGAGCGGAATACAGTATTTGACGCACGAGGAAAAGGTTGAAACCATTAGACCTGTTCCATAACCCTTGTTTTCGATGGTTTCAAGGGGCTAAAGCCCCTTGCTTATCCCTTTTGTTGCCCTGACAAGGGGATTTATCCCCTTGCTTGCGAGGTTACGGAACAAGTCTATTGACGTTAAATCCATTGACAACGCCAAAACTGGTGCTACCATGTGGGACAACATCCTTTTAGACTACTTCCATTGGCAGGAACCGACAAAGATGATCTCACGACGAAGTTTTTTAGGGGCGGCCTCCCTTGCCGCCACGACAGGGACTCTCTTACACTCTCGGAACTCCTTGCAAGCGCAAGAAATGAGAGCCGACAGAACGCTTCCCTCTGAATTATTCAAGGCACGGATTACTGCCGCCCCAACCGATGAGGTCTGTGCGGCATGGAAAGCCGCCGGGTTTGAAGGTATGGAAATTACAAACTGGAACATCCCTGTCGCCGAAGCCCGATCAAACCGACTAATCGCCGAAAAACACGGCATCTACGTCCATTCCGTCATGCGCGGTTGGGCAAGTTTCAACCAACCGGAGCAATACGACAGCGACGTAGAGTCAGTCAAGACGGCACTTCGCGTCGCTTCTGCTTATGGTGCCGATGCCATTCTGCTCGTACCATGCCGAATCGGTTCCTTTCCGAATACCACAACCGGTAAACCAGACCAAGGACTCGATATGCCCGTCGCGTGGGAATTCGATATTGATTTCGATCCTCAAACTCTCAAAGTCAAAGCCGTCGTAAACGGCGACAATACTCCTTACGCCAACTACATTGCTGCCCAAAATGCCGCCACTGAATCTTCCATTCGGGCAATCGAATCGCTCATACCCACTGCCGCTAAAGAGGGTGTCCGTATCTGTATCGAAAATGTCTGGAACAACCTTTGGAGTACGCCGAAGTTTTTTGCGGCGTTCTGCAAGTATTTCGACAATCCCTGGGTCGGTTGCTACCTCGACCTCGGAAACCACACCATGTATGCCCGATGTGAAGAATGGATCAAAGAACTGGGAAACAGTATTGTCAAGTTGCATATCAAGGGTTTCAAGGTGAACGAAGTCCAGGGCAAACTCGGCGGCGGTCCCGGCAATTGGTCTGCCATTGACGAAGCGTCCATTGACTGGAAGTCCGTCCGCAGGCTTTTGGCAGAAAAACGCTACAACGGTTGGCTGACCGTCGAAGAAAATGCCTATAGTAACGAGGAGTACAGCCGGATTCTCGATGAGATTATTGCGATGTGAAGTTAGTCCGTCGAACAATACCTTACCTTCATCTGCAAAAACCTCCCCCGCCGCGAATTTCAAGCACTTCTTTACGACGGAGAAAAAAGTTGAAATCGAAAATCACCTGCACTTACACGAAAGTCGTGCGCTCTGGGTAATTTGTGCCTGTTTTGTCGATAATTTTCATTCTTTCGGCAATGCCGATTGGTAGTGTTTTTCTTAACTTGTGGACTCAAACTGTCGATTCGTAGAAAACAGTGAAGTGCCGCTCTGACCGGTACGTTCGTTTCATGATGGTAAAAATTTTGGAAAAATACGGAAATATCAAACATTTGCTCTTGCGGTAAATTCCAAAATTCCTTACATTTAGCGGACGGGAACCGGGTTCCGATGGCGGAACTCAAAAGATAGAAGGATTCTATCTCCCAATTTACAAGGACGTAGTACATGAACCGCTTCCAAAATTTCACAAAAGTCGCAGTAAGCGTCTTGTTCATAAGTGTTTGCTTCCACGTCGGTTGCCGACCGCAACAACCGCTCTACCTGACAGAACGAGGACGTTGGCAGCACCATTACATGGACAGAGCGACTCAAATTGAATATCCCAACATCAACATCCAATCGCTCCCCGATGTCTGTTACGCCTCCCGACCGCTCACATTGGATAATCCCGACCCAGAAGCGTCGTGGGACTTAACCCTCGAAGAAGCAGTCCACATAGCACTGAAAAACAGCAGAGTGATCCGCACTCTCACCGGTGTCGGCTTTTCGCAAGCAGGCGTTGCCGGTGTGCCGGGAATGTTGTTGCAATCGCCCCGATCGATCCAAACGGTCTATGATCCTGCTTTAATTGAAAGCGATCCCCGATTCGGTCAGGAAGCCGCCCTGTCAGCGTTCGATGCGCAACTCTACGCAGGTGCCCGATGGACAAAAACCGACACCCCCCCCCAACAGCGCGACGGTACAGGTACAAGAGAGCAAGGGGATACAGGCGTGTTTAATATCGGCATCGGCAAGACCGCCGCCACCGGTACGCAATTTTACCTCAACCACGTCAACGAGTACAGTGAAGGCGGTGTGCCCCCCTCTCTTTCTCATTGGTCCAATTATCTCGAGGGCGGTTTCCGGCATCCTTTGCTACGCGGCGGCGGAATCGAATTCAATCGGATTGCCGGACCGGGTGCAACCCCCGGAAGTTACGGCGGTGTCGCGGTTGCCCGAATTGATACCGATATGTCGCTCAACGATTTCGAGATGGCAACACGGAACCTCGTTGCCGATGTCGAAAAAGCCTATTGGAATTTGTATTACGCTTATCACCGTCTTGAGTCGGCGCGTTCCGGTCGGGATGCCGCCCAGCAAACTTGGGAGCAAACCAAGAACCTCGCCGATGTCGGAGAGAGACGGGGGACGGCACAGAACCTTGCCCAATCGGAACAAAACTATTTTGCGTTCCGACAACAGACGGAACTCGCCCAAAACAACCTGTTCCGGGCGGAAGCAGCCTTGCGGTATATTCTGGGGCAAGCCACAACGGACGGCAGATTGATTCGTCCGATAGATGATCCGATCACGGCTCCGATCAGTCTTGATTGGCACAGCGTCCTCGGCGAGGCGTTGTTTCGGTCTCCTGAATTGCGGAAACAAAAATGGGACATCAAGCGGCGTGAACTCGAGTTGACGGCTTCGAGGAATTTCTTGTTGCCGAATCTTGACTTGGAGGCGGGATACCGTGTTTCTGGGGCTGGCAGAAGATTGACGGGCAGCGAAAGTGCTTATGATACATTAGTCGGCGGCAATTACACCGGTTGGACGCTGGGGTTGTCCGCTTCGGCGCCTTTTGGATGGCGGCGTGAGCAGGCAGCCGTGCGGCACGCACAACTCAGTTTGGCAAAAGCGAGAGCAATTTTACAGGAACAGGAGTTGGAGTTGACGCATCAACTTGCCGACTCGTTGCGGGACATTAGTTTGGCTTATCAACAAATGCAGACAACGTTGGCGACTTTTCGGGCTTCTGCCGAAGAGGTACGGGCAGTACAGAACGCTTATGATTTGGGAAGCACAACGTTGGATCAGTTGCTTCAAGCGCAACGCCGGAAAGCGGAATCGGAAACAGGTTATTACAGTTCGGTCATCGACTACAACTTGGCAATTATGACACTGCATTTCCGAAAGGGTTCGTTGCTCGAATACAACAACGTTTGTTTGATGGAGGGTCCCTGGCCTTCCAAAGCCTATTTCGATGCGAAGCGCAGGGCACGCGAGAGGGATGCGGGACATTATTTCAATTATGGTTTCACGTTGCCGAGTGTAGTGAGCCGGGGAGTTTATGCGCAGCATCAGCATGCTTTCAGTTCGCTGTCGTATGATACGTTGCCGACGACGGTACCGGGCGAAACGATCATTTGGGAGGGAGAAGGGAACGGCACAGTGCCGCCTGCTCCTGAAACGTTTAGGGTGATTGAGACCGATGCGGTGCAGTTGATTCCGGCACCGGTGTTGCCGAGATCGACAGGCACTACGCCGGTTTCGTTCACCGCGCCGGTACTGGAAACAGCAACCCCTGCGTTGACACCGGTACGCAATATGCGGTACGTGAGGTAAAACAGAGTCGGGAACAGCGGTTTATGGACATGTCGTTTTTGAGTATATCACTTTCTGGTGAAAGCCTAAAACTTGGGATATACCAAAAACGGCATGAAAGCGGTCTTTGCAATCCTTGCGCACTTTGCGGTTAAAACCTCTTTTTTTACCGCAAACGGCGCAAGGAAAAAGTCCAATTTGACCACGTGTGCAGTATAGCCGGAGCGACCGGATTGCTCGGCATTCGATCCGGTCGCTACACTCCGTTGCGCTTCCGGCTTTCATCCCAATAATTGAATTTCACAAAGCAGTATTTACAAAGCAGCAGTGGTCGTCCCGTAAGGATACGACGGTACAATAACCGCATGGACAGTAAGACACGGCGGAGCGGCGTGTTTCTCACGCCGCTGGTTTTCGCAGAAAAAGCATACCAATACGTCGAGGAAGTTCTCGGCAAACATTGGTATCAATCGGAAAATTACCGACTCTGGGACATGGCAGCAGGAACAGGACACCTCGAATTCCCTCTGCCGAAAGGTGCCTTGCAGTTCTGCTATCTTTCGACACTAGAACCGAAAGATGTACTGCATCTCGAAAAAAAATTCCCTTCGGCAACCGTATTCCAGTACAATTATCTTGACGATGATGCAGAGGTTCCCGATGCCCTGCGGAAGGACTTGGCGAATCCGCTGCTCAAATGGATCATTTTGGTTAACCCGCCGTATGCCACCGCCCAAGAAGCCGGATTGAAAGGAACAAGCAAAGAAGGGGTTGCCCATACGAAAATCCGAAAACTGATGCACGCCGAAGGACTCGGCGAAGTTTCCCGGGAACTCTACATTCAATTTTTGTATCGGATAATGAACGAATTCAAGCATCGGGAAACGCTCTTGGGGTTGTTTTCGCCGATCAAGTATTTGACTTCAACGAATTATCAAAAATTTCGGGACAACGTTTTTCACGCTGCATTTCAGACCGGCTTCGTCTTTTCTTCGGAAAACTTCGGCGGCACTTCCAAGACGAGTCATTTTCCGGTTTCGTTTATTCTTTGGGACATTCATCAGAAAAAACAGATTGCAAACCAAGAACTCTGTCTCGACATACTGGACAACACCGCCCAAAAAATCGGTGTGAAAACATTACGACCGGCGAATCGGAACGAGTTTTTGAATCGTTGGATTAAACGACCGCGAGGAGTAAGCATTTTTCCGCCGTTCAGTTCGGCACTGACCGTCAAGCCGGACAATGTCGATACACGTAACCGCATCGCCGAAGGTTTTTTGGCATCGCTGATGTGTCCTGGCAATGAATTGCAAAATCAGCAACAGACCGCTTTTCTCTCTGGTCCGCAGGTCAGTGCCGGTGCGTTGTCCGTAACGCCGGAGAACTTCGAACAGGCGGTCGTGGTCTTTGCAGCCCGGCGGATTCCGAAGGACACTTGGATCAATCACGTCGATCAACTGTTGCGTCCGAACCGGGAACTTTCGCCGCTGTTTATCGCTGACTGTGCCGTTTGGAGTTTGTTTGACAATAAAAATCAGACGGTTGCCTTACGCAATGTGATGTATCAGAACAAGGTTTATCACATTGTCAATCATTTTTTTCCCTTTGCGGTTGCCGAAGTGCGGAGTTGGCAGATAAGCAACGAACAGATTAAATCTTCGTTGTGTGGTGCGAAGAATTCTTTCGTTGCGGATTACAAGGATATGCAGGTTTCCGCAGAAGCACAGTCGGTATGGGCAAGCGCAAGGGTAGTCTATCGTTTTTATTTTGCGAATTTGCATTTGTTGCGCAGAAATGAATTTAAGATCGACACTTACGATGCTGGTTGGTATCAGATTCGGCAGTCATTGATGGACGCAAATCTCGGTGCCGATTTGCTTGCTGCTCTCAAAGAGCGGCATGATCTTTTGAAGGAAAAAATCTTGCCGATGTTGTGCGATTATAGGATAGTGAGTTGACACTTCGGCACCCCAGGGGTAAGGAAAAGACACAAGGCGATGGTCCCATGAGCGGAAATTAGTATGAAGCACCTGCGAATTATCGGGGATGTCACGGTGATTCCGCATGAGCAGAGACGCATCTTTACGCTCCTGCTTTACGCATGCATAATGCTTCGCCGCAATTAGTGGACGGGGGCGTGTGCCTCGCCGCCGCCGACGCGGTGGAAGTGATCCTTGTCAATGTAGATGACTTCCATACCGTTTTCGACTCTGACTTGATGCGGAATGGGCCAACCGACCTGTGTAACCTCCTCAAAATAGACGGTACATTTGTAGTGTGCGTGGTGCAACTGTACTGGACCAATCAGCGGTACCACCCGCACCGGGTCAACATAGTCCGCTATCAGTTCCTTTGTGATGCCCTTGACATTGCGATACGTCGTCTCCAGACCGGGCACGCCCCCAGCGACTGGACGTATCCTGTTCAACTCCCGAATTACCTGGTCGTCCGACGGCGGGTCAAGCGTGATGTGGTGTTCTTCTGTGATCTGTGGAAGAATCGCCACCCTTTCGTAACGCATTCTCTCGAAAGCGCGATCCTCTGCCACTTGCTGATGGTAGGGACTCACCGGAACGGGAATACTCGCTACTCCCAATGAGGGACCGGCAACCCCGACGCAACCGCTAGTAACGGCTGACGCCAGAGCAAGCACTCCAAAACAGCCTATCGTAAATATCTTTTTCATCTTGCCAATCCTTTGACTTGTTGAGTTTGACTTGATTGTGCCCATATTACCGAGCGTTCTGTTAGTAGGTGTAACGTTGCGGTTGCCGGAACAGCCCGGAGAAGGGACCTGACGGCGTACCATCATCGAAATCCAACCACCACCAACCATTGTTGTGCTCCAGCGTTACCTTCCGCCAGCCCATCGGCACTTGCGGATAAGGATAGAAGGGTCCGATGTAAGGCCAGGCTTTTGGTGAGTAATTCCTCGGATAGGAAACCTGTGCATAATTCGGGTAATTTGCATACGCGGGCCAAGCATAATCCGGCAAATGCGGTTGATTGTATTGTCCGGGCAAGGGTCCTTGCGGTCCGTATGCTTCCGGATGGTGTGCCGCATGCGCCGGCTGTCCGTAGTAAGCAGGGTGGTGATGTTGAGGTATCGGCGGCATCTGTTGGTGCATTTGTTGTGCTTGCGGATGCTGTACGTAAGCAGTTTGCGTGAACGGGGGGGGGACCATCGGTTGCTGACCGGGATTCATGCCGTACATTGCCGGATGATGCTGTTGTGGAGCCGGAGCTATGTGTGATCCTGCCATTTGCGGCTGCGGCTGTGCCTGTATCTGTTGTTGCTGTTGCACCCGTGCTTGCGGTACTTGCCTTGCAATGTCATTGTTAGCAGCCGCAGTTTGCGGTTGGGGAGCATTCGGCACCGGAACCGGAGCACTGACTGCCGCGGTCACGGGCTGCGCTGCTTGTGCCGGTGCTCTGGCGGGCACCCTTGGAGCAACAACCTGAATTTCGTCGTTGACCTCGATAACGTTAACGCCGGGAATCTCGAATATTCGCTCGACGATCCGTTGCCGTTGGTTCTGCGAGGCGGCTTCCCCCTTCAGCCAGACCCGTCCCCCCCGGAATTCGACTTCGATGTCTGCATCGGGAAAGTGTTTACCGATAGCATCGGCAATTCTCTCTGCCGCTTGTTGGTTTGAATTACCAAAAGCGGTCGTTGGTGTCTGGATGAGCAGTGCAGCCAGGATGAGCGGGATTATGAGCAATCGCATGATTTCCTCCGAACGTTTTCTGGGTGAAACGAAATTGGCATTCCGATAAATACACCTGTCTTTTCGTCAATCGTCCTACGTGAGTTTCAAACTTGACCGAAAAAGAAAAAAGTACACTGAGGTCTAGCATTCCAACCCATTTTTCGGAATTTTCGGCGTAAAACGGAGCAAAAACTCGTACATGTCCGCCGGAGAGCGAATCGCTCCATTTTTTTTCATCTTGCGCATTTAGACTCTCGCCAGAAAGCAATCGGCGATATGCCGTCATTACACTTCCCCCCTTTGTCCATCTAATCGGCAATTTTCCCTGTTGCCTTTCATTTCTCCGGGAAGAGCGTTCTGGCAGATTTTAGCCCCAGAACATTGGCATAAAGCAAAAGTTGTTCCGTGCTTGGAAAAGAGTACGCACTTTTCCAATGATAGACGGACGGATTTTCACCGTGCAGACTCCTTTGGCATCGCTAACCTCCATTGAAAAATTGCTCTTTACCGCTCTGATTATAATCGCTATGCTTCGCCGACGTTACTTTTAGAAGCCCGGCAATGTTTTCGTTCCGATCTTTCGTTTTGCTATTGTTTGCCTCCCTCTGGCTGGGGGAAAATGTTTCGGCTCAAACGTTTCCCGTCCAATCTCAGCAAGTGCCGATACAGCAACAGCCGATGCAGACTCCGCTGTTTGGCACCCAAGGTGCACAATCTGTCTATCAATCTCACACGCAATCCCAGTCGATAGCACAGCCGTCTGCTCCGCAGATGCACCCTGCTCCACAAATACACATGGAACAACAACCGATTCGGGTGGCATCATCCAATTCGGGGCAATCGGTTCCACTTTACGATCCCGGTGGGACACATCGGGCACCGCAGTCAGTCCAGCCTGCCGCACAAGGAATACAACAGCAAGAAATTCCGCAAGGAATGATGCATATGGGGCGAGCAGAACCGGCAAATAAGATTATTCCGTTCTTTTTGACCCCCCAAGAACAGAGGGAATTGGACGAATTCCTCGTCCGTTGGGAAAGATATAGTGCTTCCATCAACAGGTATGATGTGAATTTTAACTTGTTGATGTTTGACGCAACGATTCCGGGTACACAGCCAAATCAACCACACAGAACTGCCTTCGGATACTTCAAGTACAATTCCAATCCTAGACGGCTTGTCTATGCGGTCGAAGGCGAATGGCAGGGAGGCAGACAAATCAAACGGGACGACAGGAATCCAAGTATTTTCGCCGAAAAGGTAATCATTGATGAGCGGTCCGTCCATCAATACGATTATAATTCTCAAACAGTGCGCCAGATCAACGTTCCGCCGGAAATGATCGGCAAAGGCATCGCCGATAGTCCGCTGCCGTTGATTTTTGCTGCCAAAGCGGACGACCTCAAACGGCGTTTCAGCATGAAAATAGTGAACATCCCTGGTCGAGAGGATATTATATGGTTGCATGCCCGACCGCTTTTGATTGAAGATCAGCAGGAGTTCAGAGAACTTGAAATTTTGATCGACAGAAGAAACCTGACTGCACAGGGACTGAAGCAATGGGATATTAACGGTAAGGCGTACAAGGTATTTGATATGCGGCAACCACCGGTCATCAACGACACCGCCAATCCTGTGCTGGAACACCTGAGACGGTGGTTTACTCCAGACGTTCCTCGCGGCTGGAAACGTGAAGAGATGGACTGGCTGGCTTCACCGTCGCCTTCACAACCTTCGGTTCCGGCAATGCACCAACCGCAGATGGGCAACCAGACTCAACAGAGCAGTGAAGTTCCGCTTTATCGAGTGCAGTGATACTCGTAACGGCATGGAAATGGTCTTTGCACCCTTTGCGTCCCTTGCGGTTAATCCTTTGGCTCTATTCCGTTTTTGGGTTGGTTGGTGGCGATGGTGTTCAATCGGGCAAAATTACGGCGAAATTACCAGAAAACTCACGAAAATGTACAAAACAGTCAATTTACTTTCAGTGTTTGGGTAAAATAGGTAATTTGTGGCACAGTCTTTTTGGAATAACAATCCACCAACCCGAAAAAGGAATAGAGCCAAAAATAAAGGATTAACCACAAAGACACGAAAGACACAAGGATTCACAACGAAAAAAACGTCCATTTTCGTACCGTTTGCAGTATAACATTTCCAAAATTCGGGAATGTAGGCGGTGATTTGCCGTAATTCCCGAGTGAAAACGGGAATCCAGACGTAAGAGATTAACCCTGTTTTTCTCGATTCCCGCCTGCGCAGGAAGGACGTGCCGAGTTACGGAACAGGTCTATTAGAAGTTCTCTTTACTCCGCCTTTACATCATAGCAGTACAAATACTGCGCATGCCGCAGATACAATCGTCCGCCGATCACTACAGGATGCGCCCAACTGTTGCCCTCGGCTTCGTTCGGCAATTCAAACTGGCTCAACAGAACAAATTCTTTCGGGTCCGGCTTCATAAGCAACACCGTTCGTTCATTTTTTGTCAGTCCGTACAGCAAACCATCGGCATAGTGTACCGAACCCTTACCAGCGTCGCGGGAAAGATAAGCGATCTCCCCCGTCATAAAATTGATCGCCCCCCACGCACCGGTATGATTCGTACCATACACATAATCGCCGACCAAAACAATACCGCCATGATGGTTGTTGAAACGGGGTTCTGCCCACAATTCCGTCGTCGCAATCGTACCGTCGGCATTCTTTGCTAACTTAAACAGTTTTGCCGCCGTGTCATTGTAACCGGTCGTTAGAAACAGATGACCGTTATGATAAATCGGCATCGTGCAATGACATCTATGGGAGTTCGTCCAAGGAATCGAAAAGAGACTTTTGCCTACCTTGGCATCGAGTCCTTCCACGGTCATATCGCTCATTACAGTAACCACGCGGATCCCCTCAAATTCGAAAGCGTAGGGAGTCGTGTAGGAGAGTAATGCTCCCGCTGGTTCGGCAACCGGCGGTGCCTCCCAGACGGTCTCTCCCGTCTTTTTGTCCAGGGCGACCGCAATATGCTTCGGACCGCCGAGCGGAAAAATGACAACGTCTCCTTCGACGAGGACAGAGTTTCCGAGAAACCAGTACGGCAGCGGGGCGGCGTAGTCTTTTACGACGTTTCGATTCCAAATTTTTTCGCCGGTCTTTGCATCGTAGCAGGTCATTTCGCCGAGCGGACTGGTATCATAAACAAAACCTTCGTCGATAGTCGGTGTTCCTCGGGTACCTTTGTACCGCCGTGGATCAGTGTGAGCAGGTCCATTGTCCTGTTCCCAAATTTTATTGCCGTCTTTGTCGAGACAGAATATCATCGTGAGTGCTTTGCCCTCCCGCTCGACGTTTCCGCTGATGTAAATTTGATCATCGGCAACAGCGACCCCGGAGTAGCCATAGCCGATGTAGTCTATCGTCCAGAGGAGTTTTGGTCCGCCTTCATCCCACTTTTTCAGCAGTCCGGTATCGGGCGACTTGCCGTTGCCGTCCGGTCCGCGAAACGCTGTCCAATCGGCTGCCAAGAGCAAAGATGTCGAAAAAGTGATGATTGTAAATGCGCTGAAAAGATGTCGAAACATGGCATTTTTTCTTCGAGTGGGCGATAGCGCCTTTAGAATCGTATCACGTTTGATGAATTTTTTCTACCCGCTGGCAACGGTGTAAGGTTGCCGCAGACAAAACTACCACAGGGACAGAGAAATTACCCCTCTTTGCTCTTGCGTGTGCGTCCTGGTTTTGATTCTGCCTGCATCTTACCGGCTCAACTGCGCCATGGGAATTACCGTAACATCCCGTTTTTCGCCATCCCTGATGATTTGCAGCACCACCGGCTTGTCGATTTCCGATTGGGCAACGAGATGAACGATGTGTAAACTGTCTTCTACTTCGGTATCGTCGAAAGACAAGACAACATCGCCGACTCGCAAGCCTGCCCGCTCCGCCGGAGTGTCCGGGGCTATCGTTCCGATTCGTGTGCCGACAAGCCGGTCAATGCCCAAGCGTTGCCGCTCTTCGCGTGTGAAAGAAGGATCAAAACCAAAACCGATTTGAGGCTTCACAACAGTTCCCGTCTGTACAAGTTGCTCCGCAATTCGCAACACGGCATTGATCGGCATCACGAAAGCGACTCCTTCATTTCCGCCCCCTTGAGTGGCGATTGCCGTCAGAATACCGATGACTTCACCGCGCAGATTGAGTAACATACCGCCGCTGCTTCCCGGATTGACCGCCGCATCCGTCTGAAAAAAGCCGACTCGAGGGGTTACACCGCTTGACCCCGGTACGTTCCGCCGCCCCACCGCACTGATTACACCCATCGAAACGCTTCGGTCAAGTCCAAAAGGATTGCCGATGGCTAACACCAGATCGCCGACGGCAACTTTGTCCGAGTCGCCGAGCAGTGCCGGCTGCGGCAGGGTTTCGGCAACTTCGATGACGGCAAGATCGAACTCTTCGTTCATGACGATGTTTGTCGGCGTGAGAATTGTTCGGTCGTGTGCCAATATCTGGATAGCGTTCGACTCGGCTTCAGCCACGACGTGCCGATTAGTAAGAATGACCTGTTTTTGGGCAATCGTTACGATGATTCCGCTTCCTGATTCTTCGACTGCCATTCTAGCGGTTCTGCTTCCTCTTCCGACGTCTCTATCTTGCGTTACGCGGATGTTGACGGCGGCAGGAGTGGCTAGTTTAACGCTTTGCCGAAAGAGTGTGCCGAGTTTCTCAAAGTGTTCGGCTGCGGCGAGAAATTCGGCAGGTTGTTCGGTGTCCTGAGCCACAGCCTGAAGGGACAAACAGAGAAACAAGAAAAAAGGAACAAGACGTTTCATGACGATCATTGTACATTTCGGTTCAAAAATTGCCATACTTGGTCCAGTAGACGTGCAAGTTTCGTTTATTTTGTGAATCCGAGTCGTTTTAGGATTTTTTTGGGCTTGTCTCTCACCCACGCCGCCACTGCTGTCAAC